>FLNX01003044.1_pt1 | contig 55727 bp, 51 predicted proteins | sample 1140341 | NCBI WGS metagenome assembly FLNX01 (sample SAMEA3878208, study PRJEB12797) | bioreactor metagenome | biome: Moose rumen | place: Sweden | collected 2011-10
AGTTGCAGAAACAAGCTCCCAGCGGGAACCCGCCAACAAAAACGGCAGTACCGCTCCGCGGTGGCGTTAACATCGCTTGCGATGTTTAGTGTTTTTGTTGACGGAACCCCGCTTCCGCTCGTTTCTGCCATTGCACTGTGAAAACTCGACTTTCGCCCTATTAAACACTTGGCGGAGATTCAAAGTCTGACTTGAAATCTCCACCAAACAGGAGTTATTCTTTTCTTATGATAAAGCGAAAAATTTCCAAGTATATCAAATCTTGCATGAACGACTATCCGTCGGTGGTGATTTTTGGTCCGCGCCAGTGCGGAAAAACAACGCTTGTTTTGAACATGTTTCCACATTTTTCCTACGCAAATTTGGAAGACATGAACACGCGGAGTCTTGCAAAAAACGACCCCGAAGAGTTTTTCACACGCTTTCCAGAGCCGGTGATTATCGATGAAATCCAGAGAGTCCCAGAGATTTTGAGCACGGTGCAAGTCCGAATTGACAAAAACAGAAAAGCCGGTCAATACATTTTGACAGGAAGCCAGCAGATTTCCCTAAAGAATTCCGTTTCCCAGTCGCTCGCAGGGCGTATCGCCATTGTTCAGATGCAGCCATTGTCCTTGCAGGAACTGAAGGAGAGCGGCATTGAGCTTGAAAGAGATGTGCAGCTTGTTTCCGGCTGCATGCCGTTTCTGTTTTCAAAAAAGGGACTGAAACCGTTTGAATACTATCGAAACTACGTTCAGACATATTTGGAAAAAGATATAGCGCAGATAAACGCCGTTCAGGATTTGATGAGGTTCGAGAATTTCATGCGACTTCTGGCAGGGCGTACAGGACAGCTCGTGAACAACTCCGCGCTTTCTGCTGATGTCGGAGTATCGAGCACGACAATCGGTTCTTGGCTTTCGATACTCGAAGCGTCCCATATCGTTTATATCTTGCGTCCGTGGTACGAAAACAGGACGAGTCAGGTGGTGAAAACACCCAAAGTGTATTTTTGCGACACAGGTTTGGTTTCGTATCTCTTGGGGATTGAGACACCTTTGCAAATGCAGCGCGACCCGCTTTTGGGCAACATTTTTGAGAACCTCGTGGTTTCAGAGGCTGTCAAAGCGCGATTGAATTGTGGTGCGGAGCCGAATTTGTTTTTCTTTAGGAACAGCAAAGGTCTTGAAGTCGATTTGCTTTTTAAAGAGAACCGGAGTCTTTCGCTTTTTGAAGTGAAGAGCGGAAAATCCTTGAACGAAGAATTTTCAAAGAACATGAAAAAATTCGGAGAGATTTTTGCTTCCCACATCCAACAAGGAAAAACCATGGGCACCGTCATTTACAGCGGAGAAGATTATGCGTCTTTCAAAGATTTTGCATATGCAAACTTTCACAACATTTCGCCTTTGTTCGAGCCGAGAGAAGAGCCGTTCGCATTGGATTTCTAAGAATTTTCAATAAAATGCGAATGTTTTTGCATTTGCCTGAAATCCGAGGACATGAGGGACTATCCAGGCGACGCAATCAGGGAAACTCTCATCAACCTCATAGTCCATCGCGACTACTCGGTCTTCAGCCCGGCAATCATAAACATATTCGACGATAGGATGGAGGCCGTTTCCGTGGGCGGTCTTGTCGACGGCGTCTCGCTTGACGACATCATGCTCGGAGTCTCTGTCGCCCGAAACCAGAAGCTCGCGAATCTGTTCTACCGCCTGCATTTGATAGAGGCGTATGGAACAGGAATCCTGAAAATCAACGAAAGCTACAGCGAAGAATTCGCAAAACCGAACTTCCAAGTTTCAAGCAATGCGTTCAAGGTGACATTGCCGAACGCCAACTTCGCCCGGCGCGCGCAGACGCAGCTTCCACACCGCCAAGTTTCTTACGAAATCCCAAAAAGCGGCGATTGCCAGGTGCGCGATTCCGTCCTCCAGGCACTTTTCGAGCAGAACCAGTTCGTCTCCAGAAAAGACATCGAGTCATCTTTGGAGACTTCACAGGCAAACGCCGTCCTGATTCTGAGGAAAATGCTGGACGAAGGAAAAATCAGCAAGGTCGGAAGCGGAAAAAACGTGCGGTACACGATAAGAAGGTAGACGCGAGGAGAGTCGCGCATCCTTGCAAAGAAAAAGTCAAAATCTGTTGATGTCACAACTGTCAGTTTTCTTTGGGGCGAACTTTTTTTATAGTTACATGGCAGAATGTTAGAAAGCATTATATAATTTGTTTCGAGGTCAAATATGTCAGATGCGATGATTGCGAATTTTTCACAGCAGGCACAATTTCTCTCTTATGACGATACACTCGCCGTAATTTCGATTCTGCTCGAAAAATTGAAAAGACATGAGCACAAAACAGAAGAGAAAGTCATGCCTGAGTTTTTAGAAGATATTTTTGCCATAGCGGACAAAGAACCGAATATTCACAAATCAGCAGGAAAATGGTCACGGGATGAATTATACAGATACTAAAGTTTTTCTTGATACGAATATTCTCGCCTATATTTTTGACTCTCGTGACATTGCAAAAAAGGCTAAGGCAAAAGAGCTTTTTTCAAAACTTGTGATTGAAAATATTTGAATGCCGGACAAGTTGTTGAAGGCGTGAAGATTGTAAATCCGTTCTAACCAACAAAATTTTCAGGGTTCGCCCCTTTTTGGGGCGGACTTTTTTGTTTTCCATATCCAGCAAGGCAAAAAAGCGGAAAAAACGTGCGGTACACGATAAGAAGGTAGATGGGGGCTCCACGCATGGAAATGAGAATCTGCGGAGAATAATGGGGAATGGGGGGGAATGTTTCGCCGCAAAAATGTAAAATAAAGTAAAATCAATTTGACATATTTGTAAAATAGTGAAAAATATAAACTATGATAAGCGACAGATTGAAAGAGATGGAGTTCAAGAAAAAGGATTTCGCGGAGCTTCTGCGCATTTCCCGCCCTACGCTCGACAAGTTTTTGTCATCTTATGACGGCGGAAAACGAGAAGACGTCAATCCGAGAATCCGAAAAGTCTTCGACTACATAGAAAAGAACGAACTCGCGGGAAAGATGAACGTCGTGAAATTCGTCTCGCAGTTTTCGGGGGAATCCCAGCAGGAAACAGAGTGTGCCGACGAGAACGCCGAATTTTCGGTAATCAAAAAACGTCTTGATGAAAAGCCTGTGCAAAAAGAGTTTTTCGAGCTTTTGGCAAAGACGACTGATTTCGATGATGTTGTGCGCTACTGCCTCAAAATCAAGGATTTTGTGCGAGAGCGAAGATTGACGGAAGAGCAGATTTTGATGCTCAAGCCCTACGACGACATTCGGGAAATCATGGAAAAGACAAAACAGATGATAGAACAGACGGAGGAATGATTTTTATGGAACGAGTTTTCAAGATAGAAGCCTTCAGAAATATGGGATTCAAAGACGGAAAGCCAGAAGCGACGGAGCTTCTGCTCAATAAATCGGCAAAAAAAGGACATTTAGGCAATTTGCTCACTGTGGTTGGCGCGAACAACGCTGGAAAAAGCAATTTGCTTTCTGCGATGAATATCTTTGCAAGCGGAGAGTTTTCAAAAAAGGACATCACCGATTTGTATATGGAGGAAGACTGCAGAACGCCAGCGTTGACTTTGAGTGTGAGAACCAACAGAGGAAAAGAGTTGTATTTCTGTCAGAAAGCTCTTGGAAAAGCAGGGACTGTTGGATACCCTTCTGAAAATGATTCAGAAAATTCTGTTGTTGTAGCAAACAGTTCTTATGATAATTTTCTTTTGGATTTGGATACACTTTGCTATCTTGAAAAAAGTTATTTTCTTTGTAAACATACTAATAATTCTTATTATGGTTATTCACAAGAATCGATAGATTTTAGTGATTTAAGTGCAAAGATTTTTTCAGAAATCAATGAAACTCTGGATAAAATTGATGAAAATGCAAAAAGCGAAATATCAAATGCAAAAATCAATTTTAAGAACGCCTTTGATAATGCAACCTACGATTCTCGCCAAAAACTCCTCGAAGTAAAAACAAACATCAAAGAGTATGGAGAAACTCTCTCATATAACAGAAAAGAGATAAGCTTTTGGCAGCTAAAATCGCTTTATGAGGAATGATTTCGTTTCGCAGAAGAAACAAAGAGGGGTGCATACTTGAAATATATTTCAGTATTGTCCAAGCATGCAAATATCCCGAACGAAGCTTACGAACGATGGTTCAGTCAAGCATCAAAAATTCTGGTTGATTACCAGAATGAGCAAAAAAGATACACAGAAGAAGCAAAAGAACTTTCTGATAAGCAATCAAAAAATTCTTATTTCTCCAGCTCTGAAAAAGAAAAACTTGCAGATGTTAAAAAACAGCAGAATGCATATGAAGTTTTTTTCTCAACATTAACAAATCGATACAAAGATACTTACGAAAGATTCTTTCCGAATCTGTATGCGACAAGTGTCAGTGATTCAGCTTTTGCAAAAATGGCAAATGTGTTCAAAAAGGCTCTTTCCTACAACTTCTCTTGCAAGATTCTCACCTATCAACAGAAAAGCATTTCTGTCGATGATTTGAATACAACAAGTGAAGCGATTTCGACAAGCGGCTTTTTCAAGGCACTTCTTCATTCTATTGGTGTCGAGGTTGAATCTATTATCAATGCGTATCAGACTTTCAACTTGCACAAGAACAAGGGATATTTGAACAAATTGCAAACAGAATTGAACGAGAAGATGAAATCTGTTTCTGACAAGTTCAATGCGCTTTTTATGAATGGCAATGTTCCGTATTCGTTCACAATCGAGCTTGAACGCGGAGGCATTTTCTTCTACATCTATCGTGGAGACCAGCCTTTGACGCTCGATTTGCAGTCCACTGGCTTCCGCTATTTCTTCGACTTGTTCTTCAATCTCTTGAACACGACGACACTCGAATCAGGCGACATCATCATTATGGACGAGCCTGCTTTGAACTTGCATGTCAAAGGACAGCGTGAGCTTCGCGAGTTTCTCAAAGAGTTCGCTATCCGAAACGACATTTTGATTATTATCGCGACTCATTCTCCGTTCTTAATCGACATTGACAACCTCGATGATATTCGTGTTGTGGCTAGCGACGGCGCGGTGAGCAGAATCGAAAACAATTTTGCAGCCGTTGACCCGACAGACCCAGACTCTCTTTTGCCGATAAAAGAGGCTCTCACCGTTGAAAATCACATTCTCGTCAAACCAAAAGAAACCGTCGTGTTCGTTCAGACGATGGAAGAATATTGCTATCTTGTTGCGTTCAAAAAGCTCTTTGAAATCAAAGGAATTTCGTTCTTGCCTGTGAACTTCGTTTCAGCAGACGAAGAGCAGTGCAAAATCGCCTTGAAGAGAATAAAGGAAATCCGAGAGGACGCATTCATTCTTGTTCACGATGACGATGTCGGACACGCAGTAAAAGATTTGTGCAGGGATAGTGAGTTCACTGTTTTCACGCTCGGCGAAATCGACAAGAGTTTTACGACTGTTGCGAATCTTTTTGCTGACGGTGAACAGATTGAGGGGGCTAGTACGTTCAAGAATTTCATTCATCACGAGCAGGACAAAGTTGGAGAAAACACAAAGGCGAACTTCCGCAAAGTGTTTGATTGGCTTGTCCACGAAGAATAAAAATCTTTTATAGAAGTTCAGAGTGATAAGGGAGGCTTGCCTTTTTGGGTGAGCCTCTTTTTTTGTAAAAAAAAGTAAATTGTGCTTGCAATTTTTGTAAATCAATGTAAAATAAAACACAAAGACAGCGTCTTTTTTACATATCTTTACAGGGAGGGCACACCCATGCCAAACAAAAACACCAAACCAATCACCCCCGCGAACAACGCCGCCAACATGCAGAACGCAAACAAGGGCACTTCCGGCACGAACCGCCAGTACGACCAGAACCAAGGCAACCGCGGCAAACAGCTGAATCCGAACAGGAAAAAGTAGGAATCAGCTTTTTTTCAAAGGCAATCTGTCAACATTCTGGCAGATTGCCGCTTATTTTTCATAAGGAGGCATTTATGCTAAGAAAAGATTACGACTACACGCAGGAGCAGTTGGACGACTACGCCAACCAGAACAATCCGAACAGCGACGCTTATCAGGCGATGCTCGACAACCGCGCGAACCAGCTGAACCCGAACAATGAGGAATACTGGCATTCACGCGGGCTTGATTACCAGAATCCGGATTTGGAAGACTAGGAGGTTTTCATGTATTTTTCGCCACCAAGAAAAAGTTCGACTTGCTTTTCGAAAAGCGGGAATCCGCTCTCCGAATTCGACACAGTTGAAGAAGCACAGTCGAGTGCAGACTACGAAAATGGAAGAAACGGCTGCGATTTGATTCCTTACCAATGCCCAAAATGCGGAAAATTCCATCTCAAGCCGCAGGAATTTTTCGTCCAAAAGTTGGCCAACCGTTGCTCGTGCAGAGATACATACGGAAACGAAAAGGACGCATACCCGACAAGGGCTGAAGCGGAGAAGATGGCGGGTATCCGAGCGAAGGCTGGCGTCCGACTTTCTGTCTATGAATGTTCCGAAGGGAACGGCTATCATTTGACGAGCCATCCGTTTTGAGGTAGAAAATTTTTCACCGCCGAACAGTCAACTTTCCGGCGGTTCATCACTATTTATTTAGCAAGGAGGAAAACATGCAAGAAAAGATTTTCAGAGAGCGGTTGAAGCGCATTTTCACGGGGTACAAAAGACTCACGCCGGAAATAGAGAGAGGCCTTTTGGGGCTGGGGATTCCAGTCGTCCGGCACAGGAACCACGTGGTATTGAGCGTTCCGTGCTCGTCTGGAGCGAGGACGGTTCCGATAAGCTCCACTGGGAGCGACAAGCGAGGAGGACTGAACATAGTCGCGAAGATTGTGAGGACGGCGAGAATGTGAGGAGGGGGAAAAGATTGACAAAAGAGAGATGGGAGTACACTCGTATAGTTTTTTTATAAGACACTAGATGCTTATTGAAAGGAGCCAAAATGGAAAACGAAACTGAACAGCTATCCGACAAAGAGCGTATAAAGGCTTTGGAAGAGCGAATTGAAGAACTTGAGGCAGAACTTGAAGCTGAAAAAAGACGCTATTGCCGTCTTTTGACAAATATGCAAACACGCATTACCAATGCCTACGCGTGCGTAAGGCGAGGTCAGGGATTGAATTAGATTAACATATGATGCATTTTGATTTTTGGAATAACAAGAAGAAATAGTAAAGAAAGTGGAAGAACTGCTAGCGGTGTTATAGAGATTTCTTCTAGACAAACTGCACAGAATCACAAAAATGTGATATATATGGAAGCGTACGGAGGTTGCAATGTCTGAATTAGCTTTTGCGGAATTACAGTCTCAAGTAGAAGCTCTGCCATACTATCAGCTTCTTATTTTGCAGAATAATTTAAATCGTCTTGTGGAAAAAGAAAAAGAACGTGAGAGCCAAAAATTTGTATCAGAAGGACTTGCATGGCTTGATAAAATAGCAGGTTCCGTACACAGAGACATAGATTGCAAAAAAGAGATGGAAGAATGGCATGATGAAAAGTTGTAATGTTTTACTTGATACAAATGTAATTCTCGATGTCGTTCAAGAACGTGAGCCATTTTGTAGCAATGCAAAAAAAGTTCTTTCGCTTTGCATATTAAAAAGAATAAACGGTTTTGTCACTGCCCATTCTCTTTGCGATATTTTTTATATTCTCCGCAAAGACAAAACAGTCACCGAACGGCTTTCTTTGATTTTGAATCTGTGCAAATATGTTTCAGTTATTTCTGAAAAACAAACAGACTTTGAAACTATTGCAGAAAATCCAGAAACAAAAGACCTGGAAGATTCACTTCAGATGATATGCGCAGAAAACTATTCTCTTGATTATATAATTACAAGAAACATAAAAGATTTTGAATCTTCAAAGACATTAGCAATTGAACCTTCGGAGTTTATAAAAATATTTGAGGAGTAAGTATTTGCATTTCTTTCTTGAAAGAACAAGAAGAAATAGTAAAGAAAGTGGAAGTGTTGCTCTAGGAGTGCGGAGGGCTTAAAAAACACGTCCGCAATCCCTGCGCCATCAAACAATGAACCATACGGCAAGCGCACGAGAAGGGATACCCCCGCCCCCTCCAGCCGTCACAAATCCGTCCTGCCGCGGAAGCTCCTCATGAAGGTTATCTTGTCCACGTACTCCAAGTCGCCGCCGACGGGCATTCCGCTCGCGAGCCGGGTGACTTTGATGTCGAACGGAGAGAGAAGCCGCTGGATGTAGAGCGCGGTCGTGTCGCCTTCGACTGTGGGGTTCGTTGCGATGATGACTTCAGACACGCTTCCGTCCTTCAAGCGTTCTATTAGGGATGAGAGGCGGAGCTTGTCGGGGCCGATTCCTTCGAGGGGGGCTATGACTCCGCCCAGGACGTGGAAAAGCCCCTTGTACTCGCCGAAGTCGTTGATTGTCGAAACGTCCTTCGGCTGCTCAACGACGCAGATTGTCGAGCGGTCGCGGGTCGCGTCGGAGCAGATTGGGCACGGGTCGTTCTCCGTCCATGAGCCGCACACGGAGCATTCCTTGATTTTGTCCTGCAGCGTCTCTATCTGCTTGGCGAAACGCTTTGTCCAAGACTTGTCCGCCTTCAATATGTGGTTCACGAGCCGTCCCGCGCTTTTCACGCCGATTCCGGGCAAGCGGGAGAACGACTCGGTAAGTTCGTCTATCGCGTTCATTATGCGTTGAATCCCGGAATGTTCATTCCATCAAGCCCCATCTCCTTCAAGAGAGAGCCGGACTTCTCCTTGATTGCCTCCTGGATTTTCTCCATGGCGTTGTGGTGCGCCGCGACAATCAAATCCTGGAGCATCGGGACGTCGCCCTGCGCTATCGGGTCGATTTCGATGGAGACCATCTCGAACTTTCCGTTCAACGTGACTTTGACGATGTTGCCACCGGAAGAGCCGGTCGCGCTTATCCTGCCGAGTTCCTCCTTCATCTTGGCGGCGTTCGCCTCCACATTCTTCAAATTCTTCATCATCTCAAAAGGGTTCACCATTTTCTTTCTCCTTGCGTTGTTTTCTATTCGTCGTCATCGCTCTCTTCGTCGATGAAATCTGTCTGGTTGTCCGTTTCCTCGTCGTCATCGCTCTCCGCGGCGGCCGGCTTTTCAACCTGCGCGGCAGGAGGCTGTTCATCCTGCTTTTTCGGAGCGACACCGATGATTTCGCCCCTGAAGGTGGACAGGATGAGACGGACGGACTCCGGCGCGTTTTTCCGGGGATCCACGTACTCCACCTTCTTCAGCACGACCTCGAAATCTATCCTGCGTCCGAAAATCGCCTCCAACTCACCCAAAAGAGCCTGTCTGTTCCTGTCGAACTCGAATTTCTGGAAGTCGTTCGTCACCTCGAAATTGATTTTGTCCTGCCCTTTCCTCCAGTTGCGCGTCCCCATGAGGGAAGCCACGAGCACAGTGTTTTTGAGGGAGAGTTTTCCCGTGACGAATTCCTGAATGTCCGATTCCGCCACCTTCGAAAAATCGTTCACGGAGTCGATGTTCACGGCCGCGCTAGGTTCTAGGGGAGCCTCCATGTCGTCGGAAGATTCTGGCGCGCCGAAAGTCGGCTGGTACGGCTGCATGTTCTGGAACTGCGTCGTTTGACTTTGAGCCTGCTGATTCAAATTCGGTTGCTGATTTCCAAACTGAACTTGCTGATTCTGGAACTGCTGTGTCTGATTCGATTGCTGATTTCCAAATTGAACTTGCTGATTCTGGAACTGCTGATTCAAATTCGATTGCGGATTTCCAAACTGAGTATGCTGATTCTGCACTGGTTGAGTCTGATTCAACTGCTGATTTTCAAACTGAGTTTGCGGATTCTGATTCTCGCTCTGGCTCTGATGAGTCTGGGCTTGCTCCTGCTCCCTCTGCTGCATACTCGACGTGACGCTCGTGGCGTTCTGGTATTCGGGGAGGTTCTTCAAAGCGTCCAAGACCGGAAGAGGGTTCTTCGGCTTTAGTGGCTGTGGAGCGATGGTCGGGGAGGAATTCACGCCCTGCTTCCATGCAGTGGGGTTCATGAGCGATGCGAGCTGCGCCTGGCTCTTCATTTTCGGGTCGGACATGACGGCCGCGTTGTTTCCGTTCGCGGAAGGAACAGACGTTGGAGTGCTCAAAAGGAGCGTCTTCGCCTGGTCGATTGCCCGCTTCACTTCCATCGGAGAGACGTACTCGGAAAGCCAGCAGAGGCGGGACAAGGCAAGCTCAAGCTCGTACCTGGGGCTTATGGAATAGCGGATGTCGCGGTAGAGCTGGAGGAAAATCGAAATGGCGCGTTCCATCTGAATCGGATTCCAGCCGTTCAGGACATTCACGGCGAAGCGGTCGGCGGACTGTCCGAGCAGAGCCTCCTTCGTGATTCCGTTCTTTATGAGGAGAAGCGAGCGAAGATAGTCGGTTGAATTCGAGATGAACTGTTCGATGGAGATTCCGTTCTGCAAAAATTCGTCGAGCTTCAAAATCGCATCGTTCACGCGGCCCGAAACGCAGTCGTCGAAAATGACGTTGAGCCTGTCCACGCCCACAAGCCCAAGCTTGTCGCGGATTTTCTCGTATGTGATGTGGTCGCCAGAAAAAGCCGCCACCTGGTCGAACAAAGTGTACGCGTCGCGGACGGAGCCGGTGGACTCGCGCGCGACCCAGTATAAAGCCTCCTCGTCCGCCTGGATGCCGATTTCCTTCGCCGCGTCCTCAAGGAGCTTCTCCACGGTGTCGATTGGAACGAGGCGAAAGTTGAACTGCTGGCACCTCGACTTTATCGTCGCGGGAACTTTCTGCAGCTCCGTGGTCGCGAAAATGAACACGACGTATTCCGGCGGCTCCTCGATTGTCTTCAAAAGCGCGTTGAAGGCCGAGGTCGAGAGCATGTGGACCTCGTCGATTATGTAGATTTTGTAGCGGGAGCTTTGGGGGGCGTACATGACCTCCTCTTTTATCTGCCGAACATCGTTCACGGAAGTGTTGGAGGCTCCGTCTATCTCAATCACGTCAAGAGCCGCTCCCTGCGTTATCTCAAGGCAGTGCTGGCACTTTCCGCATGGGGTCGCCGTCGGGCCGTTCTCGCAGTTCAAGGCCTTCGCGAAGATTCGGGCGGTCGAAGTCTTTCCGCATCCCCTCGGCCCGGAGAAAAGATAGGCGTGGGCGATTTTCTTAGATTGAATCGTGTTCTTGAGCGTCTCCGCAACAAATTCCTGTCCGGCAAGTGCGTCGAACGCCTGCGGTCTACGCCGTGTCGCTGTTACTTCGTATGCCATTTTTCACCCCAACTCGGCAAGCTCTTCCCACCGAGCGTATTTTTTCTCAAGAGAAGCCGACACCGTCTTGTATTCGTCGCCGGCTTTCCTCGCCTCCTCAAAATCGGAAGAGGCCATTTTTCCCTCAAGTTCGCTTTTCTTCTCTTCAAGTTCCATAATCTCGGCTTCAAGAGATTCAAACTCTTTCTGCTCCTTGAACGAACGCTTTTTTTTCTTGGGAGAGTCCTCGTTTTTGGCGGATTCAGAAGCCTTCGAGGGAGATTCCGCCTTCTGATTCTGCTTTTGGGACTTTTCACTTTCCGTCTCGGCCTTCGCCTTCTCGTCGAGATAGTCCAGGTACTCCGAGCATTTGCCCACGAATCCCGACACGCTTCCGTCGTCCTCAAGGATGAACATGGAGTCTGCCACCTTGTCCAAGAAGTAGCGGTCGTGGCTCACGAGGAGGAGGCAGCCGCCGTATCCGAGCAGGAATTCTTCGAGAATGTTCATCGTGAATATGTCGAAGTCGTTCGTAGGCTCGTCGAGAATCAGGAAGTTCGGGTTGGAGATGAGCAGACGCACGAGGAAGACGCGCTTTCGCTCTCCGCCGCTCAGAGTCGAGAGCATGGAGTGCTGGATTTTTCCCTCGAAGCCGAACCTCGTCAGGAAAAGGGACGCGCTCAGGACTTTGCCGTCGTTCATCTTTATGACATCCGCTCTTTCTTCGATGTATTCAAGCACAGTCAGGCTCAAGTCCTCGAACACTGGGTTCTGCTGGTAGTAGCCGAAGAAAGTGTTCTCGCCCTTGACGATTTCGCCGGAGTCGGGCTGGAGGTTCCCGGTTATGATGTTCAGCAGAGTGGACTTTCCAGAGCCGTTGCCGCCGAAGATTCCGATTTTCTCGCCCTTGCTGAACGTGTACGAAAAATCTTTCAGGACAGGGAACGACTTTTCAGAATCGCGCGCGTTCTCGGCGAAGCCCTTCTGGAAATTCTTGGAAATTCCGTGCAGCTCAAGGATTTTTCCGCCAAGCCGCCTTCCCGCGACCTCGAACTGGAAGCCCTTGTCCTTCGCGAATTTCTCGCGGTTTATGAGCTGCAAATCGTGCTGCATCCTCGCCTTCTGCTTGGTTCCGCGCGCGCACGGACCACGCATGAGCCAGTCGCGCTCGAACCTGAGCACGGACTCGATTCTCCGCTCCGTGTTCTCCTCGATTTCAGCCTCGACCTCTTTTTTCTCAAGATAGGTGGAATAGTTTCCCTGGTAGAGCTTGAGTTTTCCGCGCGCAAGCTCGTAGATGTTGTTGCAGACCGCGTCCAGAAAGTACCTGTCGTGCGTGACCATGAGGACGCACCTGTCGGTCTCGTGCAGGTAGTTCTGCAGCCAGTATATCGTCTGTATGTCCAAGTGGTTCGTCGGCTCGTCCAAGAGAAGGAGCTTCGTGTCCTCCACTAGAACCTGCGCCAGCGCAACCTTCTTCAACATTCCGCCCGAAAGAGTCTTCATCTTGCGCGAAAGGTCGTTTATTCCAAGAGTCCCAAGAATCGAGCGGATTTGCGCCTCGTAGTTCCAGAGGTTTCCGTTGTCCATCTCAAGAGTCAACTTGTCGAACCGCTGCTGCTCGGACTCCGAAAGACCCGCCGCCATCTTCGCGCACAGTTCCTCGTACTCGTTTATCAATGCGAGTTTGGGGCTTTTGGACTTGAAGATGTGCTCTTTTATCGTGTCCTCGCCGTTGAAGGCAGGGTTCTGCGGAAGATAGCTGACGCCGGCAGACTTGTTGATGACGACCTGCCCGTCGTCCGGGTTCAACGCGCCCGCGATTACGCTCAGGAGAGTGGACTTTCCGGTTCCGTTCCGGCCGATTATCGCGGCCTTGTCCCCCTCGTCCATGCCGAAGGTGACGCCGGAAAAAAGAGGGGCCTCGCGCCCCATCCTCGAAATGTTGTTAATGGAAAGAATGTTCATTTTTCTGTCTTTTCGCTCATGTCTGGAACTCTTATCTGCTCCGCCATCTCGACGGCGTTGTCCGCCATCCATTTCTGGATTCCGGCGACCACGTCCGCGTCTATGTCGTGCTCCACACGGCAGGCGTTCTCCTCGGCCTGGTCCTCTGGAACGCCCGTGATTTTCTGCAGGAAAGCCGTCAGGAGCTTGTGCCGCCCGAAAATGTCTCTGGCGACAGCCATCCCCTTTTCGGTGAGCTTTATCATGTTGCCCATGGAGAATTCGATGTAGCCGTCCTTCCCCAAAAGGTTCATCGCACGGCTGACGCTCGGTCTGGAAACGCCGAGTTTGTGGGCGATGTCAACGGAACGGACGAATCCGTTCTCAAGTTGCAAACGCAGGATAGCTTCAAGATAGTCTTCACCAGATTCGTACATTTTCCGTTCCTTTTTTTTGCTGATTTTTTTGGATTCCTCAGAAACAATGGAGGAATCCGCCTCAAATTCAAATAGACGCATGACACCAAATGACTGTTTTCGTTTGGTTTTCAGCTCAGCACAAGTGTATCACAGATTGCGATTATTTTCTTTCGTTTTTTGGGAAGGCGTTTTTTGTCCGAACAGCAGATTTTTAGGTCGAATGTCGAGTTTATGCATACCGTAGTTGCCGAAACGCGCTCCCAGCGGGAACCCACAGCCGAATACGGCAGTACCGCTTTGCGGTGGCTGATTGTATTCGACTGTGGAACCCCGCTTCCGCTCATTTCGGCCATTTCTCTGTAAAAACTCGACTTTCGCCCTTTTAAAATTTTTGTAAAAAAATGGAAAAATTGGAAACGACACCACTTGAAAGAGAATCAAACAATCTTGTCATCGATTTTGACGATAATAATACAAAGATTATAGAATAGTAAAAAATAAATAATAAAAAAGTAATATTATAAATTGAAAACATAACTTATTTATTATAATTGTCATAAAATTATAATAAATAGGTTATAACATGAATGCAAGAATTTTACAAATCAGAGCTTTAGATAGGAAAACTTCCGGGTTAAAGACCGCACAAAAAAGGCAATCTCCCTTTCGGGAAGCTGCCTTGCTGCCGTTGGCTATGCGTCTTTGCTTATGCGCTAGTTGAAAGCCCAGACTGCACACACATAACAGGCGTGACACCGACAGAATCGATACATAAGACAAGCCATCTTTAAATCGATTGTCACTTTTTATTTATCATCATAATGATTTTTACACTGAATAATCTTTATAAGTTCATCTTCAATTTTATAAACTAATCTGTTTTTCTCATCTATAGTTCTAGACCAATATCCGGTTAAATTGCCTTTCAATGGCTCTGGATGACCGATTCCATCATTTCCGTTTCGCTCAATATCCGCAAGAAGCTGATTTATTTTCTTGAGCGTCTTTTTGTCCTGCGTTATCCAATAGGTATAATCTGCCCAGGCATCATCTGAAAAATCCTTGTGCATTCTTATACCTCGACAAGCTCATGGATTGAATGCTGTCCGTTTTCCATCTGCAGTTTTGAATGTTCCAGAGCCTTTATATTTTTCTCAGAATAAAATGAGCTGTCCTGAACAATCTCAAAGGGGATTTTGTGCTGGATTAAAGTCTGCTTAAGAAAAATGCGTATTGCCGTTGTTGTATCCATTCCTATGGATTCGAAAAAAGCATCTGCATCATATTTTAAGGCTGTATCAACCCTTGTCTGAATTACTGCCGTTCTCATATATGCCTCCATGTTTATAATGTAATACAAAAGTAATGAAAAAGCAATAAAATTGCACAATGACAAAAAAAACAGCTCCCCCTTTTGGGAAGCAGCCCGAAAATCGTTCCGAAAAGCCACGCTGCGACTTTTCGGAAAAATAGTTGAATTGTTAAATCCGCTCCTCTTTCGTTGCGCTAGTTGAAAGCCCGGACTGCGCACACCCATGGGAAAGCCCCCCGCCCGTGAAGGCGGCTTTCTTTCCCATGCCGTGTTTGCCTAAGAGGGCTGTGCGCCCGCGCCGCTAAAAAGCACGAACTGTACAAACCGAATAGTTGGCGGTCTTGTTGTCGTTGCACAAGAAGCCGTCGCTGAACCACACATGCCAGGCATCGTAACTGCTGGAAGCGTACTGACTAGACGACCAATAGCCTGCGTCAGCGATTTTCATTCCGCCGGCTTTTTCAAGCGCGGCGTTCACCGTGACCTTTGCCCTGTACAGCATACTTAATTCTGCAACAGTCGGGAGATACCAACCGCTCGCGTAATTCCCCGTAAGATTGGCGGTCGTGGGCGTGGCATAGGCGTTCACCCACTCCCATGCAGGATAGTTTCCGCTTGTTTCTTCGTCGCTTACCGCATCACAGAGAGCCTGCCAGTTGTTGCTTCCGTCCAAGTCGCCCGTGAATGTCGCTGTCGCCGCGCCTCCACTTTCAGATTCGATGGGCGTACACTGAATCGCGGTGATGTCCGTGCCACAGCCGTTTACGCCATTTTTCGCCCATGCAAGGGTGTTGCCATCTCCTGTCGCGTTCTTCAAGCCCACGCCAAGTGTTTTTGCTCCGAGCGTGTCGCTTGCACTTCCAGCGTAGAAAATGACGGCGACCGCTTTTGATTTCTGCTCCTCGGTAAGGGTGAGGTCTGCCGTGTAAGGGGTAGCAGAGCCGTCATTGAACACGATGTCGCCCACGGCCTTTGCCTCGGTGGGGGCTTTTGTACCAGCCTGTGTTACCGTAAGCGTGTAGCTCGCGGTCTTTGTGGCGTATGTGTATGTGTCGGAATCTGCTACTGTTGCCGTGATGGTGGTCTCGCCCACTCCCACGATGGTCACTTCGCCAGTCGTTGCGTTTACGGTGGCTACAGTTTCTTTGCTTGAGGAGTAGGTGACAGTTCCATCGCCTGTATTGGTAAGTGTGTTGGTGAAAGCCTCGTCGGCTGTCGTCTTGCTCACGCTCGTGGTGGCATAGCTGATGCTGCCGGCCGTCTTCGAATCGCTGTCAGAGTCCGACCCGCACGAGACGAATGCGAGCGCAAGAATCGCGCCCGCCAACGGGAAGAGTTTTTGGAGTTTCTGCATAAAATGCCTCCTGAAATGGTTTAAAAGCGGCACCAGTCATACCTTGGTGCCCCCACGCACACACCCATGGGAAAGCCCCCCGCCCGTGAAGGCGGTTTTCCCATGCCGTGTTTGCCTAAGAGGGCTGTGCGCCCGCGCCGCTAAAAAGCACGAACTGTACAAACCGACCTGCTGTTGTACTTGCCGCTGGCGTACAAGACGTATGCGCCGAAATACACACCCCAGGCAGTGCCAAAGTCGTCAGCGTACTGACTAGACGACCAATAGAATTTGTCAGAGATTTTCGTTCCGCCGGCTTTTTCAAGCGCGCTGTTCACGGTGTCCTTTGCCCTGTACAGCATGGAAAGTTCTGCGACCGTGGGAAGATACCAACCGCTCGCGTAATCCTCCGTGAGCGAATTTTCCGTAGCGTAGGCGTTCACCCATTCCCACGCAGGATAGTTTCCGCTTGTTTCTTCGTCGCTTACCGCATCGCAGAGAGCCTGCCAGTTGTCGCTTCCGTCAAGGTCGCCCGTGAATGTCGCTGTCGCCGCTGCCGCTTCTCCATCATATTCTGGGCTTGGCTTACACTGTATTGCCGTGATGTTCGTTTCGTCGCCGTTTACGCCATCCTTCGCCCATGCAAAGGTGTTGCCATCTCCTGTTGCGTTCTTCAAGCCCACGCCGAGTGTTTTTGCTCCGAGCGTGTCGCTTGCACTTCCAGCGTAGAAAATGACGGCGACCGCTTTTGATTTCTGCTCGTCAGTCAAGGTCAACTCGCTTGTGTACGCCGTCGCCGAGCCGTCATTGAAGACGATGTCGCCCACGGTCTTTGCCTCAGTCGGGGCTTTGGTACCGATGTAGGTTGTTGGGGGTGTGGCCGCCTCCGAACCGTCGTCCGAGTCCGACCCGCACGAGACGAGAGCGAGCGCAAGAATCGCGCCCACCAACGGAAAGAGTTTTTTGAGTTTGTGCATGAGATGCCTCCTGAAATGGTTTAAAATATGAAAAGCCCATGTGCAGGGCGCAATTTTGCCTGCATCATGGGCGTTTTTCCTGTGTGAGAATATTGCAGCCATTCGGCTGGTCTGTGAGTTTGATTTAAAATGCGAATGGCCCGAAATTATGTTTCGGGCAGAGTTATAGCCTGTGCTGTGCTGTGCTGTGCTGTGCTGTGCTGTGCTGTGCTGTGCTGTGCTGTGAATTTTGCGCGGAGAGTAAATTCATGTCAAGGGATTTGCTGAATGTTTTTCGCTTTTCCATAAATCTGCCTTTTCCTCAAAATGCAACAAAAGCCATCGCTTTTTAAACATCATAACGCAGATTTTAAAAAATACAGATTTTTTTAAATTTTTGTAAAAAAATGGAAAAACGCGAACGCAACCGTGGGGAAGGCAGTTATAATTGAGTGCTGGCATACAAAAAGAAACAAGCGAAAAGGAGCTGAACATGACGGAAGCGAACAAGGAAAAGGCACTCAAGAAGATTTTGGAGATAGCGAAGAGCGTCGTCAGGGAAGAATCGGAGAAGATGACGAGAGCCGACCTCGCGGAGGAATTGAAGAAAGAGGGGATAAAAAACGATTCGGAGAAAGTGGGCGCGCTCGTCTACGAATGCTACAGGGAAACGGGAGACGACGATGTAAGAAACGCGTTCTCGAACAACCAGAAGACCCGCCCGCTTGTAGAGGACGCGACCGCACTCTCGATTCTCGATTCGGGAAGGAGAGACGGAGACGGCGGAGACTTTTTCGCATTTCTGGACGAGCGGCTCTCGGACTCGAAAGTGAATCTTGAGACGCTCGCAGCGGAGGTCTCGAACGCGATGCAGACAGTCGCCACGGAAGCCGCGAAACTTGTGAACATAGTGTCCGGCACGAACGCGCTGAAATCCATACAGGACGAAGCATCCAGCGTCTTCGAAAAGTACACGAGGATAACGGACACTTACAAGTCGGCGAAGGACTCAATCGATTCTCTCGCGTCCGACTTTTCGGCTCTGCGCGACAGCGTTGGCGACACATACAGGAAACGAGCGGCGGAACTGGTCGACATCTTCGGGGACAGGATAAAGGCGGCGATTCCTGAGGTTTTCGACTTCTCCTCGATAGAATACCTCGACGTGGACAAAATGAAGGGGAAAATCGAACTCGAATACACGGACTTCCGATCGAAATCCACGGAACTCATAGGCGGAGCCTCGGAAAGCTTCAGGACGAAAATCGGGCAGCTCGCGCTTTTGAAAGAGGACAAGCAGGCCGCCCTCGTACTCGCCTCGTGGAATCTCGTGTCGCACTACATGGACGTGGCGAATTCGGCAGCCCTCCTCCGCTCCAAGTCATTGCAGCTGAAAACGGCCGTGACAAAGGATGTCGCGTCGATAAAAGCCGACCAGACGCGACTGCTGGAAATCTACAAGACAATCAACGACATCCTCGTCCCGAAAGCGAAGGTCTTCAAGAAGGCGGCGGAGGAAGTGTTCGGTTCGGAATTCAAGAGCCTTTCGGAAAAGATATACTCAAGCCCGGAAGCGAAAAAGCTCAAGGAAAAGCGCGATTCCCTGCTCGACGAACTGCACAGCCTAGAGAATTCGATTGTGGACGGACAGGAGAACATCTCGTTCTACGAAAGCCACATAAAAGAGTGCAGGACGACGCTTTCGAACATGAAAGGCGAATACGAAAAGGCGAAATCCTCAAAGCCGGAAAAGCCCGGAATCATCAAGAACGTCATCACGTTCGGAAGCGCGGGAAAGGAATACGACAGGGACATCTCCGACTGGAGCGAGAAATGCGCGGCGGTGGTGGACACATACGAGGATTTGACGGTGGACGTGGAGCTTGAGTCGAAGGACCTCCTCGACCAAAAGAAGTCGCTCGACGAGAACAGACGGAGGCACACCGCGCTCAAAAGGGAAATCGAGGAGATTTCGGGAAAAATCATGGAGAAGGTCGCCGCTTCCGACGAAATCAAGAGGAAGGCCGCCGAGAACATCGAAGACATCGTGAAGCTTTTGCGGATTGCGAAGGACATCGCTTCAAGCTCGCTCGACGAAAGCCTTTTGAAAGTGCGGACGCTCGGAGACTTCAAGGCGTCGTCAATAAGGGACATCGACCTGCCAAGCGACGTGAAGGACGCGGTGGAAAAATTCAAGCGCGAATACTCCCAGATTCTCAAAGACGGACTGAAGCAGGGCGTGAAGGACGAGGTGAATGCTGAAATCGACTCCATGTACACGAAGGAGGACGTTTCGGAAGAGCGGAGGAACGAAATTTCCGAGCAGATTTCGGAGGAGGTCCTCCAAAAGAGCGTCTCGCTCTGCAAGCTGTTCAACCAAATCGAAAAGGACGGAGAGAAATACGCGCTCACCCGCGAGCACTACGAAAAGGAACTCGCAAGGCTGCAGGGCGAATTCAAGGAGAACATCGCGAAGCTGGACGACCAGGCGCAGGCGTTGGGCGAGATAATCAGGCGCATAAACCTCTCGAACGGAAGCGAGGAGCTAAAATCGTCGCTTTTGGAGCTTCTGGGAGACGGCGGTTCTTCGATTACGAAAGAGGAACTGGACGAATTCTTGAGCGGGAAACGGACTTTGGAGATTTAAATGGGATTCAAATCAAGACGAGAAAGGGCGAGGAAAGAGCACGAGTTCACATCGAAAAGCGAAAGGGACTCGATGAACGAATCGATACAGAACGAAAGGGAACGGCGGGAGAAGAAGGAAAGGGCGAAGGCGGTTCTGGAGACGCAGATGTCGTACAAAATCGTCAAGCTGTTCTCGCGCCTCATGGACGACTGGTGTCTTGACCCGATAATCGGGCTTCTGCTGCCGGAGGCCGGCGACACAATAACGGCCGTGATGTCCATTCCGTACCTGTACGTGAGCGCGTTCAAGATAAAGTCGTACGCGCTCACCGTCGTCATACTGAAAAACATCCTGCTCGACTACCTCATAGGCTTGATTCCAATCGCGGGCGACATCCTGGACTTCTTCATCCGCTCGTACAACGCGAACTACAAGCTCATCGTAGGCTATGTGGAGGACGACAAAGAGACAATCCGCAAAGTGAAAAAATCCGCGCTTCTCTCGACTCTGTCAGTCGTCTTCCTGTTCACTGCGGCATTCCTGACGCTATACGCGTGGTACAGGCTCCTTGCATGGATTTTCGGCTGAAATTGAGAAATCGGATTTCGCCCCCCCTAGAATAGACAAGGGCAACAGCTATTCATCATCTTCGTACGCGACACGATTTTTTCCGTGGGTCTTCGCATAGTACAGGCGATTGTCGACACGCTTGTAGAGCGTCTGGCTGTCGTCTCCGACTCTGAGTCCGGCGACACCAAGGGAGACGCTCACGGCTGGCATGGCGGGCCAGCGGATCGAGTTGATTTCGGTGCGGATGCGCTCGGCAATCGACACGGCTTCGTCCTTTTTTGCGTCCACGACAAGTATCATGAATTCCTCTCCGCCCCAACGGCCGATTGAGTCGCCGCTCCGCACGCAATTCTTCGCGGTCTTGGCTATTTTCACGAGAACCTCGTCGCCCATGTCGTGCCCGTAAGTGTCGTTTATGCGCTTGAAATTGTCTATGTCGAACATTATCAGGCACACGTTTTCCGCGGAATCCCTTTTCTGCAGCTCAGCCTCTATGCACTCGGCGATTTTCTTTCTGTTGAAAAGCTTCGTCAAACCGTCGGTCATGGCGGCCTCCTCAAGTTTCGCGTTCGCGAGTGAAAGGTCCCGGCTTGTGGCGTGCAGGAAATTCACAAGCCGCTCCTCGAACGGAAGTATTCGCCTGTCCCTCTTTCCGAGCGGGAACCCGGCTTCGTCCCTGTCGAAATCGATGAGCATGTTGTTCTCGTGCCTGCCGTCCTCGATGAAGCAGTCGGACGAGGAGGCATTTCCGCCGTCTTCGCACTCTTCCATACCGACCGCCACCAGCGCGCTGTTCTGCACACCTCCGCTTCCGCCTTTGTAAAGAATCTCCGAGAACGCAAAGCAGCCAGCCGTCTCCCTGTAGAAATTGAAGAAAGCCTCCAGCTCCAAGAACTCCTCTTCCTTCAGATACTCGTACCTGTTCCTGCATACGTGCAGCAGAAGGCACTCAAGATTCTTGCGGCTCATGTATTCCGCCAGATTGAACGACTGCTGGAGGATTATCTTTTTCGCGCCGTAGGAGAACACGAGCTTCTCCCCCTTGTTAATGTCGGCCGCGAAATGGACGAATCCGTCTTCGTCCTTGGACATCGGGACGCGGGCTATCCACTTGCCGCCGCGCCTTATCATGAACGGAAATTCGCAGGTGTTTTCAATGAAGTTGTCGCCGGAAACGACTCCGAGGTATCTCTTGAAGACATCGCCGGCAACCTCTCCGTCCACCGTCCGCAAAATGTGGTCGCCAAAAACGTCCGTGGCCTCCATCACTTTTCCGATGGGTGTCCATCCAAGAGTGGACTCCGCATATACTCCAAGATTCTTTCCGCTGAACAAGACCGCGACAAGACCGTTTTTGTGGATTTCACTTCCGAAGACGTACAGCTCGCGTTTTTTCGACTTCACGGCGTAGCCCGCTCCTGCTCCAAAGACTGGCACGCCTTCGGCTTCCAACGCGACCGCGGAAAGCACATCGTTGGTGCAGGAATTCTTCATCGGGGTAGTGTAGACCTGGATTCCCTTCAAGTCGCCGAGGCTTCTCACCGCGGAAAGAAAATCGGATTTCACTTCGTCGGCAGGCGTTTTCGAGAAGTCGTACTCAAGGATTTTTATCTCGGACGAGAAGAAGAACAGAATCGTGAACACGGTCGTCCTGTCGAGCTTGTCTCCGTGCGCGAATCCGGCCTGGCACGTCAAGCCCGCAATTTGAGCCTTGTCCAGTTTCTTTCTCACGATGTCTGAAAGATATCCTATGAAATCGGCGTCGTCGCGAGTCGTGAAGACATCGACCAGCACGCTGACGGCGTTCCCGTAGTCCTCGCTCGCCCTCACAGAGTCCAAAAACCTGACAGCATCGTAGCTGTCGTGGAACAAGAACGTTCTCTGCCTCATACAAAACTCCTTTCACGCTCCAGCGCGGGGAAACGGATTCTCAACAACTCAAAGAAATTTACGGAGGAGGAAGTCCGTCTGCCTGTCGTCGCCAAGGACGAAGACGTGCTCGCCGAAACGCTCGAAGCCGTGGTGGGCGTAGAACGCCTTTGCCTTCGAGAGAGCAGAGCGTCGCCACGTCCTTTTCACAAGCCCTGACGATATCGATTGATTTCATCTTCTTCACCACCAAAAGCGGACTCTATTTTCCAAGTTCGTCGGCCATGTCGAAACAGCGGTCGCCGAGTTTTTCGATTTGGCGCACGATGTCGAGGTACAAAAGCTCGGCCTTTACGTCGGCTCCGCTTTCAAGACGCTTTCTCGCGACCTTCTTGAGCTCCTTGCGCTCCGCGTCGATTTCGTTCTCCAGCTCGCTCGCGTAGTCGAACTGTTCTTTTGAAAGCTTCTGGATTTTCGCCACGTTCTTGTAGATGAACTGCAGAAGCTGCCTTGAAAGCTCGAAATACGGAATGAGCCGCTCCAAGTCTTTCGCGCGGAACGGCATCTTCTTCTCCACGGTCTTGCGTATCTGCACGGCAATCGAAAGGCAGCCGTCCGCCATGCTCTCAAGCTCTTCCGAAATGAGCATCATGTGGGAGATGTTCGACTTGGACTCCTCCGATATGTTCAAACCGGAGCAGCGCACGAGATACGGGGTAAGCTGCTCGTGCATCTGGTCGGTGTAGTTTTCAAGGTTCTCGATTTTCCCGAATTCCTCGGTGACGAATTTCTCAGCCTCGCCGTCCTTGAGCATCTTGATTCCAATCTGGAGGCTGTCGAACATGTCCACGACGACATCGACGAACGCCGCGATTTCCTTCTGGGCGTTGAAGACCATCGTCTCCGGCACTTCGAGGGCAGTCTTCTCGCTGAATTCGAGCCTGTATGTTTTGTTCTCAGGAACTTCGTCGTCCTTGATGATTTTTCTGGTCAGATTTGCTATCTGGTTGACGAAAGGGATGAAAATCACGGTGCCGAGAAGCTTGAAACAGGTGTGCAGCGCCGCTATGTGGTAGATGATGTTCTCCTGGACAGTGCCGGGAACGATTAGGTCGATTAAAGAAAGGAACGGTTTGAAAAGGATGAGCGCGACAACACAGGTCGCGATGTTGAAAAGCACATGGACGCATGCGGTGCGTTTGGCGTTCGCGGAAGAGCCCATGGCGGCCATTATCGAATCTATCGTGGAGCCGATTTCGCTTCCGATGACCATGGCCGCTCCGAATTCCCAAAAGTCCGGATTCTTGGCCGCGACGGTCAGGACAATCGCGGTCATTGCGGAACTGGAATGGATTAGGGCGGTGAAGACGATTCCGACCAAAACGGCCAGGGCAAGGCTGAACGCGCCGTATCCCTGAACAAGATGGATGAAATCGGTAAGCCCGGAGCTGTCCTTGAAAAGACCGGAAAGCCAGTCGAGTCCGATGAACAGCATTCCGAACCCCATTATCGCAAGTCCGATACCCTCTTTTTTTATCTTCTTGACGGCCAAAAGGACGTATCCCAAACCGAAGAGAGGCACGGCGAACAAGGAAATCTTGAAGTTGAAGCCGAAAAAGGCGACTATCCAGGCCGTTATCGTCGTTCCTATGTTCGCGCCGAAAATGACGCCTATCGACTGCTCAAGCGTGAGGAGTCCCGCATTCACGAACGAGACGAGCATTACGGTCGTCGCGCCCGACGACTGTATAATCATCGTCAGGACGCATCCTGTAAGAAGCCCGACGAACCTGTTGCCCGTCACAATCGACAGCGCGGCCTGAAGTTTCTGCCCCGCGCTCTTTTGGATTCCGTCGCTCATCAGCTTCATTCCATAAAGAAGGAAACACAAGCTGCCTGCGAAACTCAATATTTTCAGCACCATGATAAGCGCAAGTATACTAAGGCACCTCGAAAAACTCCATAGTTTTCCGAAGTTCCCGCTAGTTCACAAGCTCTTTCGCCACAACCTTGTCTTTCACGACGAGGGAAACTGTGGTGCCCTGCTCCACCTCATACGGAACAGTCACAGCCCCGCCGAAATGCTTGAACGTCACGAGCCTGGACTGCTTTCCGTCCTTCTCCGCCATGAGAACCATGTCCACGGCGAACGGGAATTTCGTCGTCCTGGCCGAAAAAACGCCCACGACCGGCTTTTTTCCATCCGTCGAGACAGTCTCCTCCAATGCGAAATCCGCCGCGCAGTGGGTGTAAGCCCTTACGAACTGCGACTCAAACGACTGCTGCTGTGTGACAGTTCCTGCCCTCTCGCCCTTGGACGAATCCGCGGCATGGGTCGAGAAGTCGAAAATCACCTTTGATGATTCCATCTGGGAGTAGATTTTCCCCACGGAAAGCCCCACGAGGTTCGGAACTTTCGTGGTCTCGTACTCGGAGCCTTTGCTCACCAAAAGTTTGAGCGTGACCGGAGTCGAAATCGGCGTACCCTCAGGAGGATTCTGGGCGAGGATTGTTCCGGCCGGCGCCTCGTCCGTCTTGTAGCTGGGGTCCGAAAGCACGATGAGCTGCTTTGTGGAGCCGGTGAACATCGTCTGGAGCTTTATCTTCACGTCGTCGAAATTCTCCCCGACGTAGTTCTCGATTTTGTTCAGAATCATTCCCTTGCTCACGACAAGGTTGATTCTTCTCCCGGCCTTGGTGATTGTCCCGGCCTCCGGCGACTGGCTCAGGATTTTTCCAGCGTCGTCGGAATCCGTGTACCTGAACTGCACTTTCTGGTACAGTTCCTTCTGCTGCATCTCCAAAAGCGCGTCTCCAAGGTCGAGTCCCACCACGTTCGGCACCATGACCTGCTCCTCGCCCTTCAAGTTCGCGTTGAACACGCAGAACGCGACGATGAACATGACGACAATCGCGGCCGCGACCGTCAAAAGCAGATTAAATGAACTCGCCTGGAGTTTCTCTACATGGGAAGAAATGAACAAGCCCGCTTTTCCCGGCTTGGCTTCCCTTTCCTTGTTCTCAGTGTTTTCCTGATTGTCCATTTTTTTCTCCGAATTTGATTTTCTGCGGCTCCCCTAGTCGAGGACGGAACCGACGAAATTCCTGGCTCCGTTCATGAACGACTTGTAATCCATCGCCTTCTTCTTTTCCCACTGAAGCTCCGTAGCCACGAGAATCGAACCGTCTCCGCACGCTATCTCTATGCCGACCGATTTCCGGTACGGAAGGACGGTGCCGGGTATGACGACATCCTTCATGTCCCTCGTGGAATTCTCCGAAACCTTCGACTTCAGGATGAGAAGCTTAACGCCGCCGCATCCGGTCGAAGCGAGGGGCCATGGAGTGTACGCCCTCACCATCCTGTCTATTTCCACGGCGGATTTCTTCCAGTCGATGATTCCGTCCTCCTTCTTTATGAACGGAGTGTAGGAAGGCTCTCCAGTCTGCTTTTTCGACGCAGGAAGAGAAAGTTCCCCGGTCTTCGAGAAGCCGTCGGCAATCGAGCGGATTACGGACAGGAGAAGCTTGGTTCCGAGCGAAGTGACCTTGCTCTCTTTTCCGTCTCCGTCCATAAGGGAAAGCGTCGTCTCAGTGCCGTCCAAAGGAATCTCTCCATAAGCGAGGATGTCGCCCTCGTCGGTTTCTAGAGCGAGCGTCTGGACAGACACGCCGAGCTTGTCGTCGCCGTTCAGAATCGCGGCGGGAACCGGCGTGCATCCACGGTACTTCGGCAGCGCGGACGGATGCAGGTTGATTCCGCCGAGAGGGAAGAGCGAGAGGAATTTCGGCCCGAATATCTTTCCGTAGTCGAAGCAGACCATCAAATCCGCCTTCAACGGAGCGACGGCATCCCTCGCCTCGGCCTTCAAGTGGTCGAACGAAAGCACTTCTATTCCGTTCCCGGCGGCCACTTCCGCGACTTCGGTAGGGACAAGGGCGGAATGCCTTCCCTTCGCGCTCGGAGGGTTCGTCAAAACGCCGACTATCTCGTAACCGCCAACTTTCGAGTCCTCTATCAGATTTCCGAGGACGATTGCGGAAGCCAACGGACTTCCCGCGTACAGAATTCTCAACTTTCCCATTATTTTTTCGCTTTAGAAGCCTCTTTCGCAGCCTTTTTGGCGGCTATGCTGGCGGCCTTCTTAGCCTTCTCCTCTTCCTTCTTCCTCGCCTTCTCCAGCCTGTTCCTCATCTTCTCGGTCACTTTCTCGGCGAATTCCTTGTCTCCGCGGTCGATGTACACGATTCCGTCCAGGTGGTCGTTCTCGTGCTGCACGATTCTCGCGAGCAATCCGTCTGTCTCAAGTGTGAACGGCTTTCCGAATTCGTTCAACGCCTGTATCGTGACCTTGGCAGGGCGGACAATCTCCTCGTCGAAGCCGGGAAGCGAGAGGCAGCCCTCGTCGTAGGGGACAAGCTCCTTGCTCGTCGCGACAATCTGCGGGTTTATGAAGACCCGCTTCACGTCGTCGTCGGAAATCACGACAAAGAACCTCTTTGCGATTCCGACCTGAGGAGCCGCCAGTCCGACACCGTTCGCGTCCACCATGGTCTCGAACATATCCTCAAAAAGGGACCTCATCTCGTCGTTTATCTCTTCAGGGGCGACGGGTGCGCATTTTTCTCTCAAAACATCTTCACCCAACTTGTAAATCTTCAATATCATAGTTCATCGAATTTAGCACAAAAAATAAATGTTTTATAGGTAAATCAAAGCGATGAAAAAACTGATTCTGCTGCTCTCCTCGCTCGCGCTCATGTCGTGCGTGGAGAAAAACACAAGCGACGTCGCATCGTTCGAGGCGATGGACACGTTCATGACGGTGAAATCCTACGGAAGGAACGCGAAAAAGGCGGACTCCGAAGTAGAAAGGAGAATCCGCGAAATAGAGGGGAAGATTTCGACGACCGACGAATCGAGCGACGTGTACAAAATCAACAACTCCGGGGAAAACGTCGTGGAAGTCTCGGACGAAACGGCGTTCCTCGCGGAATTCTCACTAAATGCGGCCGGGGAGACTGGAGGGGCTTTGAATCCGTGCCTCTACCCGGTGACGAAGGCCTGGGGATTCACGACAGGAGAATACAGGGTTCCCGAAGACTCCGAAATCGAAAAACTTTTGGAATCCACCGATTTCAGGAAAATCTCGGTCATCAGGAAACCGAAAGCGGAAATCAAAAAGGAAATCGGAATGATGCTCGACTTCGGCTCTGTCGGAAAAGGCTTCGCCTGCGACGAGGCCGTAAAAATCCTCAAAAAACGCGGCGTAGAGTCCTCGCTTGTGGATTTCGGCGGAAACGTCTACGTCCTCGGAGGCAAGATTGGGCAGGACGGCGAAAAAAAGGACTGGGCGGTCGGAATACAGAACCCGTCCGGGGGAGAGCCAGTCGCGAAGCTCCTCCTTCAGGACAAGGCCGTCGTGACATCGGGCGGATACGAGAGGTTCTTCACGGACAAAGACGGAAAAAGGAGGATTCACATCTTCGACCCGCAGACAGGGAAACCCGTAGAGAACACGCTCGAATCCGTCACGGTCGTGTCGGATTCAGCCCTTTATGCGGACGCTCTGTCGACATCGCTGTTCGTGATGGGCTTCGAGAAGGCGATTGATTTCTGGAGGGGAAAAAGGGACTTCGAGATGGTACTTGTCACAGAGGATTTCGGAATCTACTACACGGAGGGGCTGAAGGGAAAATTCAGCGCGACGACAAAGCCGAAGAGCCTCGGAATCATCCGTTGACGACGAAGCGGAGCCTTTCGACAAAGTTCCTTCCCTTCATTCCGCCGCTTTCGAATCTGGCGGTCATCGCATGGAAGTGGGCGATTGAAAGGGAGACGACGGAATTTTTTGGAAGCGGCACGGAAGAGGCGAACTGGGAAAGGCACATCGAAGACGAAAGCCTGACGCATTTTTCGGCCACAAGGAGAAGCGCGCCGTCGGTCACGGAGAATTTCCATATTCTGAAAACGACTTTTCCGTCGGGGACGAACACTGACGACAGGAAAACGAAAACCCACATGGCGAGGTGCGGAACAAAAAGGAACCTGCGCCCCGACATTTTCTGCAGCGCGGCCGCCACGGCGAAAACGGATACGAGAAGCGCAATCCTGTCCGTTGAAAAGACAATCACGGAAAGTGAAAAAACGACCGGCAAAAGCAAAACCGAACGCGCAAAAGTTCCGCATTCCGTCTTTTGAGGTTCCACGAGCGGAGAAAACCCTGCCGGAGGAAGTCCCCCATCCCGTATTTTCAGGGCGGAACAGACGAAAGCCGTAAAAAAACCGGAGAAAACAGAAAAAACGAGCATGGGACCGAAGAACACGAAAGTCCCGCTTCCCAAATAGAGAGAGCAGAGGAAAACCTGGACGGCGGATGAAACAGCCGCGCCCGACACGGAAATACCGTAAACGGAAATCCGCTTTCCGAATATTCTCGGCAAAGCGAACATGAAAGAGCCGGAAACGACCGACTGCGCAATGGAAACAATGAAAAACGGAGAGAACAGCGTCCCCGAAACGAGCGAAGAAGAAGCCGACTTCACAACGCAGAGGGCGAGGAACAAGGGAAAGTCCAAAGAGAGGGATGAAAGGACGGCGACATTGGAAAGCCCCAGCCTGAAAAACGGCGTGAACCTTGGAAGCATGGACTCCGCATACGAAAAAAGCAGAGCCAACGCTCCAAGGTACGCCATTCTTTCCTTCCGGGATTCCGTCACCTTGCCTTTCCAGTCGTAAGCCAGTTCTGGGTGAAATATCCGTCGGAAATCTTCTTGTCGAAGACATACTCCTTCACGGTCACCCGCGACTTCCTTCCGGTCTCTATGTTCGTGACGAGATTCTGCCTTCTGAGCCAGTATGTCATTCCAGTGGCACCCTTCACCTGCTCAAGCTTTTCGACCTCGTAAGTCTTTATCAACTTTGACGCGTTTTTCTTGTCGTAGAATTCGATTCTGACAGGGATGTAGGATTTTTTGTCGAACCAGCTGATTCTGTAGCCGTACTCGACGGTGTTCTTTTTGACGGGAACGGACTTCATCTTCCAGCAGTCGTATGTCGCGCCGTTCACGGTGACTGATTCAGACTGCGAGATTATCTCGTTCTTGTCGTCGTGCTCCTTCCTGAGCGACAAGTCGTTGTATGTAAGCTCGGTTCCCACGAACGGCTTTCCCTTGTCGCCGGGGGCGATTCGCCTCGTCGTCCTCAAAGCAGGCATGAAAACCCACTGGTCGTCCTCTTTCGATATCTTCTCGGCCTGAAGGATTCTCGTGTCCTTAACCGAAGACGGGCTTTTGAAAGAGAAGACCGTGTTCTTCAATCCGTTCGCGCCCCCTCCGAACTGTTCCAAATCCATGTGCTCCACGGTTCCGTTCTTGGAAATGTTGTCGACTGCAATCGAAGAGTAGTTGTAGTCTGGAACCCTGTCCAAATCGCAGTACACTTTCAGGATTTCATCGACCGTCTCTGAAAAGAACAAGCTTCCAGAAACAAAAAAAGCGGCGGCAAAAAAAATTTTTTTCATTTTTGTTTCTCCATGATACTCGCATCCCTACTTGACCTGTCCGGAAACTGAAGATTCCGAACAGTTTTGAATCGGAAAGTTTATTTTAGGATTATACAGTTTCGGCGCATTTTTTTTCACAAAAAGCGATGTGAAATTTGAGATTTTTGAGATTTTTTTTCATCCAAAAAATCCCACTCACCTGGATATTGCGTCCAATTCATCACTGGAACTTTCATGGGACTCAGGATTTTTTCCTTCCACGACGCGTATCGAAACCCTGTTCGGAAGGCAGACGACCGCATTTGAAAAGCCCTGGGCCACGCACGTCTTGTTCGGACACGGCGAGTCCAAAACACGAACCTTCCCGTTCCGCACCTCGAACACGGTTTTTCCAATCTCCCCCTCGACTTCGTGCAGACCGTCCTCCAAAAGGGCGAACTCGTACTCGTCCTCCGCCGCATTGACGAGAACGGTCCCCGAAGAAGATTCTGCCGAGGAAAAGAAACGAACCGAAAGAAAAATCCCCGAAGACAGGACAAGCGCGACAAAGGCGAAGTCGAGGATTTTCAAGTCGGAAAAGCTATTCCTCAACGGCATCTTCACCAAAAAGCTCCCTCTCCTCGTCCTCGCTCAGGCTGTCCAAGTCCGTCTCGAACGAAATGAGAAAATCATCGTCGTCACCGTCGTCGCGCTCGGCATCCCTTGCGTAAGGATTGTCCTCGCCCTTCCTTTCGTCGTATCGGGCGAAATCGGCCGCGAGAAAATCGTCCACGGACGAGCGGAGAGCGTCTTCGCCCGCGAATCCGGTCACGTCCACCACCGCCGAGTCTTCGTCGAAGCGGAGGAAATAGAGGACGCACCGCACCTTCTCCACAGGCACGCCATTCATCTGCGAAATGGCAAGGCGGTAGCTTGCGAGCTGAGCGTAGTATTTTTCAGGACGCTGCTCACGGTCGGTCTTGTAGTCCACAATCGTGTACTCGTAGCCGGAAGAGCCGCCGCCCTTGAAAACCAAGTCCATCATTCCGCTGACGATGGAATCCCTGCCGAACGCTCCGAGGGAAAGCCTGAACTGGTACTCTGTCCTCTTCCACGGAGAAGCGCAGATTTCGGAGAAAAGAGCCGTCTTAGAGAAATTCTCAGCCATTTTCATGCAGATTGCCTTCACTTCCGCGACGTTGCTCTCGTACATGTCGATTCTCTCTCCGTCGTCGCGCCTTACGTCGACATCGAGTCCGAGCAGGTACTTTCCGGGAATCTGGAAGTCGGCCTCGCGCCCCTCGACTACGGAATCGACCTTCTCCTGCATGAACAAGTGCGCGATGGAACCGAAGTCGGCATGGCTGAACCTCGCGCGCATTGATTTGGGCTTTTTGATGTCGTCGGGATGCTCCTCGTTCCACTTCCTGTATTTTTCCAAAATCCAATCCTTTCCTGGAATTGTGCTCTCGACAATCTCGTCGATTCTGCGCATCGGAACAAGCTCCGGATTCAGCCTCAAGCCCGGAACCTTTTTCTCAAGGACGCTCGGACTCAAATGGACGGGCTTTATGTAGTCCTTCTCCACGACGGAAGCGTTCTCGAACGAAGAAGCAAGCTCCTCCGCGAACTCGATTTTGCAGAGCGCGTTGTTTTCCTTTGAGCCGGAAGAATCGTCCTCGTAGTCGAATTTGTTGGAGAATTCCTCGAAATCGAACGGAGCGTCGTCAGCCGCCTTCCTCACGAAATCCACAGTACCGGAATCCCCGGCTCTTTCCTCGACCAATGTAGTGTACCTGTCGATGACGTTCTCCACGGAAGCGAACATCGAGGCGGGATTTGTCGGGACGACTTCCGAGTTCAGCTCGCCCTTGTAGTGCTGGTCGTACTTTCCGACGATGAAAAGCTCGTCTATCGCGCGCGTGAACGCCACATAAGTCAATCTCCGAAGCTCCGCAGAATTCTCGCCCTCCACGAGAATCTTGTCGGCTTCGAGGAAATAGTTCACGTTCGTTTTTTTGGCAGGAACATGGAATGGGTACTTGTCCTTCGTCTTCACATTTCCGAACAAGGAGCTCTGAGGCGTTTTGAGGACAGGCCCGAAATTCTTCGTGAACGTGAGCGCGTCCCTTTTTTCCGAAGTCTTGGACTCGACCGCGCAGACGAAGACGACCTTGTACTCAAGCCCCTTGCTCTTGTGGACAGTGATGAATTTCACGCTGTCCGTAGTCTCGAACGGAATGTTCAGGTTCTCTATTTTCGTCGTGCTTGAGTTGTACTCCTCGATTTCGTCCAGAAAGCCCGCTATGCTCTGCGTGTTCCCCTCGGCCTTCCGCGCAAGCTCGAAGAGGATGTCGTAGAGGCCGGAGAACATCTGCACGTCGGAATTCCACAGAGTCTCGTATCTGTAGCCGAATTCGTACCAAAGGCGCGAGACTATGGAAGATATCTTCTCCTTGTGGAGCAGCTCCTTTATCTCGTCGAACCTTTCCTTGGCGCGCGAGAGTGTCGAGAACGGGCCGCTTTCAACGCCGAAGACATTGGCGGCCGCAATCATGAAAAACTCGTCGAACGGATAGACGCGAGGAACGCTCCCGTCGTCCCTGAGCAGCCGGAGACTGGACAAAAAGACCTCCATCTCCTCTTTTGAAAGCCCCACGAACGGAGAGCGGAGAAGGACCGAGAGAGAATTCATGTCGCCGGGATAGACCGAGACCTTGAGGAACGAAACGATGTCGTTGATAGGCCCGTCGGAGAAGAATCCCTTGTAGATTTCAGTCGAGTACGGAATCCGTGCCTTGAGGAATTCGCTTTCCAATTCTCCAAGGACTGACGATGACCGGAAGAGGACTGCCATGTCGCTGTACTTGTAGCCGGCCTTTCTCAGCTCCTTTATCTTGTGCGCGATGTACGACGCCTCGAATTCCGCCCCCGACTCGTTCGCTTCGTTTACAGTCTCGTCGTTTTTCTTGAAGAACGCGAAGTGGGTGCGTTTCCTGTCTTTGTCGTCCGTTTTCTTCCTGTCCCATTCGACTTTGAGATATTCAGCCTCGTAGTTCGGGATGGGAAGCCCGTCCTCCCTCTTCATCAACGCGGACTTCTCGCCCTTCGTGTTGTCTCCCCCAAAAATCGTGTTGAACGAACGGACGAGGTTCGGCATCGAGCGGAAATTCGTCTCAAGATAGATGAAGTTCCTGCCGTCGTCGAATTTATCGCCGCGGAGATGCGTCTGGAGGTTCCTGAACACGCTCACGTCCGCGCCACGGAACCTGTATATTCCCTGCTTCTCGTCGCCCACGAAGAAGAGCTTTTCCGGGTTCAGCCTCTTTTGTATGTAGTCGTCGGAATCCGGCTCGAAATTCGGCACTATGTATGAGCCGTCCGAATCGAACCGCTCCATCTCGTCGCTCAGCATGAAAAGGGCGTCGCACTGCATGGCGTTGTTGTCCTGGAATTCGTCGATCATTATCTTGTCGAACCGCTGCTGCTCTATGTGCCTGATTTCACCGCGGTTTTTGAGTATGTCGAAAGCCAAGTCGGAAACATCCTTGAAGGTGAGGATGCCGGAAGTCCGCTTCGTCTCCTGGACTTCCGAATCGAACAAATCGAGCAGCCGCATGATTTCAAGAGTGATGTCGAACGTCAAGAGCGACTCCGAGACATAGACGAGCTTGTTCACAGACTCGTAGAGCGTGTCGAAGCAAGGGAGGATTTCCTCCACATCCTTCCCCCTCGGCTTTGTCATTTCCGTCCATTTTCCAAGATAGAGAAGATAATCCTCGACTTTTTCCTTCACACCGGCAAAGTCCGTCTCGACCGTCTCCCAAAAGCCTTTTCCGAGGACACCGGACGAAAGCGGATTCTCCAACGCATCGAGCGCCGACAGTTCCTTTATTTTTCCGACGCTGGCGGACTTCCCCTGAATTTCCGCACCGCGGATTTTTGATATGGCGGAATCGGCGGAATCGGCGCATTCTGTCCAGATTCGCTCGATTTCCGCCTTCTGCTTGTCCAAGGCTCCGAAGAACGACATTCCGTCCTTTTTCAGAATCGAAGAATTTTTGATGACCGGCTTCGCGAAGACATTCTCCGCAATCTCGCTGAACTTCATCGACCGGGTAAGGGCCTGAACCGCGCAGTTCTCGTTCCGCGCGAGTATGAACTGCAGAGCCTTCACACCAACGAGCGATTCGATTTTCTCGTCGTCTATCCTGAAACTGGGCGATATTCCGTAGAAATGCGCGCCCGCGCGGACAATCTCCGAAAAATAGCTGTCGAGAGTCTGGATGTGCACTTTGTCGAAAGAAGAGAGCGCGTTTTTTGCGTTCCTACGCCGCTCCTCCGAAATGCCCATGTCGCACGAGTCGGCGGAAAGCTGGCTGAAAATCCTACCCTTCATCTCAACGGCCGCCTTGTTCATGAACGTCAGCGTCAAAATCCTGTCGGCAGTCGTGTCTCCAGATTCGACCAAATCGGCGAACCGCATGGAAAGCACCTTCGTCTTCCCGGAACCGGCTCCCGCGCTCACGACAACATTTTTCCTCTCGCCGACAGCCCTTCTCTGGTTCTCTGTCAAAACATCAGCCATAAATCATTCCCCCGAAACAGTGAAAAACCTTCTGCAAACGCTCTGGTAGTCTTTGCAGTTCGCGCCGACACCCTTGTTCGTGCACAAATCCTTTTTCTGGACGCGCTCGTCTATCGAAAAATCCAGATTCTTTATGCGCTCGACGAATTTCTCTATAAGCTCGCCGCATTTTTCGCACGTCCTGTCGAACTCATCCTTGCCGAGCGACGCGCTTTCCACGCTAGTCTTGCCGTTCAGCGTCCTGTCGCGTATCGAAAAGAAAAAATACCCGTCCGGCTCGATGCTCTTTCCGTTCCTGAATTTTTCGCCATCGGAGAAGATTTTTCTGTAGACAGGCATCTGGAAGTCGGGAATCTCGTATTCCTTCGCGTCGTCGTACAATATCGGACTCGGAACGGAGCCTGACTTGAAATCTATTATGAAGAATTTCGTCTCCGAATCGTCCGCGCTGTCGCAATAGAGAATGCAGTCGATTCTTCCGTCGAAATAGTATTCCTTGGGATTTCCGTCCTCGTCTTTCGGATGCGAGACGTACTGCTCCTCAAGCTTGAAGACTTTCATGTCGCAAAAATACTGCGAGAACTTCTCCACGCTCGGAAGGAGTTTCGTGAACAGCTCCGCTTTCTGGGAATTGACGATTGTCTTCGTCATCTCGCTCAGGGTCTCCCCGAATTCGTCGTCGTCGTCAGGCTCCGTGAAGCGGGTGTTCGCCTTCTCTATGCTCTCTTCGAGTATCTTCCTGTATTCGGAATTGAGCGTTGTATATTTGAAATCTCCCGTCTTCTTGTCCACAGTCTTGTCGAGCGTGTCTGAAAAACGCACGCCCCTGTCCTTCAAAACTCCAAGGTACACCTCGAAGACCGCGTGGTTTATGCGCCCCACGACGAAATCGTCCATCAAGTCGGCTTCGTTGTTCAAAGGCTTCAGGGAAAGAACGCGCTCGAAAAGCCACTGCCTAGGGCATTTGTAGAAAGCCTTCACGTTCGAGGGGCTTATCTTGTATTTCCCGTTCGCCTTGTTCAGATACTTCTTTTCTATTATCGATTTGATTTTTTCCTTCGACTCTTCCCAGCTGAAACTTCCACCACCCCGGCCGCTCGCCACAGTCTGCTCTTTCCAGACACCGAATCCGTTTTTCTGCGTCCTCATTATGAAATTCGGGAAGCGCACATACTTGTCCACGAAAGAGCTCTTCTCCTGCGAAAAAACGTTTCCGCTTCCGTCAGGCTCGGTTTCAGCATCCTTCTTGAGGAATCCGTGCGGGAATCCGTACTTCCCGGCAGAGTGCTCCGCGGACGTGAAATAGGACGCTCTTCCAGAGGAAAGCTGGTACAGAGAGATGAAGCTCTCGCTGGGGTCGAAATCGGTGAACTTGAAGAATTTGTCGTTCGTCGAAGGGTCGATTTTGAGAATCACATCCCGCTTCGTCTCGTTCAAGAAATCGAGCTGCTTGAAAAGAGAGCCGACGGAAAGCGAGTCCTGCGTCGCGTCCACAACGACGTGCACCTTGAACGGAGCCGCCGCCGCCGCGCGGTACGGATAGACCTGTATTCCGCGCTTCTCCGTCTGGTCGAGGTACTGCGTCTGCTCCAGATGCGAGACGAAAAAGCCGAAGACGTTCGATATTTTGTAGGCGGTCTTTCCGTCGACGCGCACGCCGCTCCCTTTTTTCTCCTCCGTGCAGAATTTCCCCTCAAGCTCCACAAGCCCTGTCAATTCCGTGATGCAGCGGCTCAGAATCAGGTCGCTCTGCTTCATGTCCTTGAAGCCGCGCCTGTCTATGAAGAGCTTCCTGAACGTCCTGTACGCGCGAAGAAGAGCCTTGAACGACTTCGCCCCAACCATTTTCGTTGTGGACGCGCGGAGATAACCGTAGAAGCGGCGGAGTTCAGCTATCGATTCTTCCATTTTCCGCTTCCGCTCCGGGATTTTGTCGTCCGAAAGTCTCCTTACGGGATTGTCGAAAGAGGAAGTCCAGATGTCCACTTTTTTTCCGGTCGCATCGTCGATGTAGGAGCACACGCAGTTGTTCTCTTTTCCGAACTGTATGAACTTGTCTATCAGGAACTTGTTCTTCCACGGAATGTCGTCGTTCAAAAGAAGCTCTTTCACGCTCGCGAATGAGAAATCCGACCTGACGCATTCCTGAATCTGCGAGAAGATTTTCCCGGAACCGTGTTCTGAAAGCATCCGGCTGAACCTCGTCACGTTCGGAATCTCGAAAAGGTTCAGCTCCCGCTCAAGGTACGAACCGTATGTGTCCATGTTCGGGACGCTCACGGCCATGTCGGTCCAGGCGATTTTCTCCTCGTCGTGCATTCTACGCAAGAACGACGCGACATTGTGCAGTTCCTCAACGGACGTGTCGAAATGGCACCAGGAAGTGTTCCCCACGTCGATTTCGCGCGGAACCTCGACGAACGAGAGCGCCTTCTCCTGTTCCGCCATTCTCAGGAGGAATTCATACTGCGTCCAGTCCTCCAGAATCTGCGGATAGACAATCACATAGCGGGTCTTGTCGTCCGCACCCTTGAACGGGGGCTGCTCCCATGCCGGGTCGAACAGGTCGTTCTCGTCGAGGAATTTCTTGTATTCGCTGTAGAGGGTCTCGTAGTCCTCGTCCTCGGAGTCGTTGGCGGAAAGCGAAAAATCCTTGCCGGAATCCAGCGCCCGCTTTTTCATTTCTTCGATTATGTCTTTGTAAGACTGTGTGTCGTGGTAAGTCTTCCAGATTTTCAGGGACGGGAGGATTTTTGAAATCCAATCGGAAAAGGAAGACGCGCTCTCGGCGAATTCCTTGGTGATGAGCGATTTGAACAGAAGCGGTTCGCTCTTTCCGTTTGCGATGTTGCTCTTTTTGATTCCGGCGTTCTTCTCAATCAAATACGAAGCGAATATCTTCCTCATCAACGATGGAACAGTCGTCTTGTCTTCCTGCTTCGTCCTGATGCAGTCGCCCTTGAATTTGTCCCAAGCGATGAACCGTTCCATGGAAACGGCGGCGACACCTGTGATGCCGCTGTTCTCGACAGTCCAATCTGCCCAGCTTTTGCAGGAAACTTCGGTCGGGAAGACAAAAACGACGTTCTCGTCCCGAATATTCCGCACGATGCATTCTTCAATAGATTTCTCTTTTGTCATGCAGAAATTATTCGGGGATTTTCTCCGTTCGTCAATTTATTTAAAAAACAATCAATCGAACAATCAACCGAGCCTTATTCGGGCGGCTTTCGCGTGTCCGGCCAAGCCCTCGGCGTCGCCAAGATTGCCGGCGGCTTCGGCGGAGGCGATGGCACCCTTTGAACCGGGCACAGCCCTGAGCGTGGTGACGGTCTTGAGGAAAACCCTCACGCTCAGGCCGCCAGTGAACCGCGCGCTTCCGGACGTGGGCAGGGTGTGGTTCAAGCCGGCCGCATAGTCGCCGAAGACTTCCGCGCTTCCGTGGCCGATGAAGAGGGAGCCGTAGTTGTGGCAGAGTTCAGCGATTCTGTCGCGCTCCTCCCCTTCGTCCATCGCAAGCTCCAAGTGCTCCGGAGCCTTCCTGTTCGCAGCCTCGGCCGCCTGTTCAAGGTTCTCGCAGACGATGATTCTTCCGCAGTTCTTTATTGACTGTTCGGCAGTCGCCCTCGTCTCAAGAACTGCAAGCTGCTTCTCGATTTCCTCGGCGACCTTCTCGGCAAGCTCCTCGGAATCCGTGGCCATGACGGGCTGCGCCACAACGTCGTGCTCGGCCTGCGCGAGCAAGTCGGCGGCGACCCAAGCAGGATTCGCGGATTTGTCGGCGATGATGAAGACCTCGGTGGGACCCGCCACCATGTCGATTCCGACCGTTCCGTAGACGAGCTTCTTCGCCTCAGCCACGAACTTGTTGCCCGGCCCCACAATCACGTCGGTTCTCGGAACGGACTGGGTGCCGAAAGCGAGCGCGCCGATTGCCTGGCTTCCACCGCAAGCGAACGCCTTTGTGACTCCGCAGATGTGGGCGGCCGCCATGATGTTCTCGTCGGCGTAGGCTTTTCCGCCCACGAACGGCTTTCCGGGAACGCCAAGCCCTTTCTTCTCCGCCTCGGCTTTGTCGTCCGGGTGGACGCGCGGCGGAGTGCAGAGGATTATCTCCTTCACGCCCGCGGCCACCGCTGGGGTCACGGTCATGACGACAGTGGAGACGAGCGGAAAGCGGCCTGCTGGAACGTAGACGCCAGCCCTGTCGACCGGAATGTTCTTCTGCCCTGTGAAAACGCCAGGCTCAAGCTCTATCTCAAAGTTGTCGAAAGACTCCGCCTGCTTCTTCGCGAAGCGGAGAGCCAAGTCGTGGCTGTAGCAAAGCGCGTCGTACAGCTTGGGATTCTCCCTCTTCATCTTCTCGGCCGCGGCCTCAAGCTCCGAACGCGGAATCTCGATTGAAGCGGGCGCGGAAACGTCGAATTTCGCGCCGTATTCCGCCAAAGCCTCGTCTCCACGGTTTTTCACATCGTTCAGGACATCCTTCACGACATCGATTGAACCGCCGAAATCACGACCATTGAAGAAGGAATCCTCGACTTCTGAATATTTTTGAATCTTTATCATACAAACCTCTATTTTTTCTGTGTCCCTTTTTTGCAAAACAAAATTACCACAAATCAAAATCTGTTTCATTAAAGCAAAGATTGGAATAAACTTTTCAAATCAATTATTCAAAGGAGAAAACAATGAAGAAATTCCTCGCCGCTGTTTCTGCGGCATTTTTGACAGCCGCCGTTTTCGCAAACGACATTTTCGCCGGCAAATCGTTCGATGGAACAGACCAGTCCGTCTACTACAAATTCAACAACGACAACACGACTGAACTCGTCTTCGAGAACAACGTGGGTGCCGTATTGAACTACAAACTCGACGAAAAGAAGAAGACAATCACGCTTTTCCCAAAAAAAGTCGAATCGACTTCCCTCGGAATCATCGGCTTTGAAAACAGGCTCTGCGAGAAAAAAGAAATCCTCGACTACATCAACAAAAAAGATTTCGAGCGCAACACACTCAACAAAATGCTCGAAGAAGAATGCGGCTTCGACCCAAAAATCGAACTCGGAGGCAAGGACGAAGTAGAGCAAATTTTGAACTGCATAGTCTTCGTGAACTACAGGGAGGAGGCAAAGACGGAGGAAGCCTACGACAAGAGCGTGGACTACACGGAAAAACTCAGGGAGGAGCTCAAGAAGAACGAGGACCAGGAGCAGGCGAATGAACAGATAAAAGAAGTTGAAGAATTCCTCGCGTCCATAAAGTCCGAACTCGAATCCACGACGATTCCACAGGTCAAATCGATGAAGAAGAAAATCGAAGCCCGGCTCGACACGATTTTCGACACAGAGATAATCTTCAACTACAAGGAAAACGAAGACGGCAGCATTCTACTCACAGAGGAAGCGGAGAACGTCAGCCCGAACGTGGTCTTCCTCTCGATGAATTCCGCGAACGAAGAGAAGCACGTCTACATCAACTCCAGCATCCTCGCCACGGCAGATGTCGATGAAGAAGGAAAGCCGAGCAGAATCAACTTCTACACGACGAGCGACAAGTGCAAAAAAGATTCGGGCAAAGTCACTTTCGTGAACTCCGACGACAAAAAGGACAAGCTCAAGGCGGCCTATTCAATCAGCAGAAGCGGGAACGAGATAGAGATAACGCTCAAAATCAATTCGGGAAGCTTGAAGGGCACAGAACTCAAAAGCACCTACAAGACGTCCACGGAAACCCTCACACCCCGAAAATAGGAGAAAGACATGAGAAAAACGCTCGCAATCGCGGCAGCTTTCCTGCTCACGGCGGCGCTTTCTGCGGAGAACATATTCAAGGGGAACACGTTCTCTGTGGAAGACGACGAAGTATTCTACAAGTTCACCGACGACACGAACGCGAAAATCTTCTCCAGCGGCACGGACGAAGGCGAGACTACGCACATGGAGCTGGAATACATCCTCGACGAGAAGAACAGGACGATAAAGCTCAGCCCGAAAAAAATCAGGACGGCACTTTTCGGAATCCCCGGAATCGAAGACAGGCTTGTGACCAAAAAAGAGCTGCTAGACACGATAAAAGCGGAAAACTTCAAGGAGGACGTGTTCAACAAGCAGTTCGAAGAGTTTTCTGGATTCAATCCGCACATAAAGCTCGGCAAGAAAGACGCATTAGACAAAGTTCTGAACGTGTTCCTGTACAACGAATTCTTCGGCGACAGCGAATACGATGAGAGCGTGGACTACAAGGCGAAGGTTCTGGAAATGGACGCAGACGAGGAAGAGATGCCGAAGGAGGAGGTGGAGAAGGAAATCGAACTGCTCACACGAGCCATGAAGGGGACGCTTTCCAACATTGAGACGGAATTGAAGATTCTTTCGGCATCCGTCTCGCTCACGTTCGACTTTTCCATGACGTTCAACTACGAGCAAGAAGAAGACGGCAGAGTAAAATTCACGGAATCGCCACAAAGCGTGGACGCGCAGACCGTCTTTCTGCAGATGGAAGCGGACGGAACAGCCCGCAGCGTCTACATCACGAAAGGCATCCTCTCGATTGTGAGGGAGGGAGAAGACGGCAGGACTCCAGAAATAGACCGCTACGCGACGAACGACAGACTCAAAAAGCCCGCCGGAAGAATCACATTCTTGAAGGCCGGCAATCCGAGGGAGAAAATCAAGGCGGCGTACAAACTCGACAACAGCCAGGACCCTGTAACAATGGAAATCACTTTCAAATCAGGCGCCCTCAATGGATTTTCGATAAGGGGACTCTACCACACGTCAAAATCAACGCTGATTCCAATCAAGTAGAGAGGCAGGCATTTCGAATCCTACAAGATGATTCTGATTCCCGCTCCGTGGGAAGCCGTGTTGTATGCGCGGACGCTTCCTCCGAGCGACTCCACGATGACCTTGGCGATTGAAAGCCCAAGCCCGCTTCCACCGACCGAGCGGGTGTGCGCCTCGTCGCCCCTGAAAAAACGCTCGAAGACGTGCGGAAGAATCGATTCTGCAAAGCCGCTTCCGTCGTCCTCGATTTCGATTGTGGTCTTGTTGGATTTTTTCGCCTTCAGTTCTATGCGGCACGAGTCTCCCGCGTATTTCACTGAATTCGACAGCACGACAGTCAAAACCTGGTGCAGCAGCTCCGAATCCGAGTCGAAAGAGAAATCGCTCTCTTCGCATGAAAAATCGATGCGGACTGCCGGAGCCACCGCCGAGAATTCCTCCTTCAAGCGCAGGAACATCTCCTTCATGTTCACCTTTTCCACGTTCGGCTTGATTTTTCCCCTCTCAAGACTCGAAATCTGCAGGAGATTCGTGATTATCGCCTCCATCGACTTCGTTTCCTTCTTTATGGAATTGAGCGACTTCTCAAGCTGGGCGGCGTCTTCCCTGCCCCAGCGCAAAAGCAGGTTCGTCTGTCCGAGAATGACGGCTATCGGTGTTTTCAGCTCGTGTGAGACATCGCTCGTGAACTGCTTCTCCCGGTCGAAGTCGACTTTGAGCCTGTCGAAGAGATTGTTGAACGTCACGACCAAATCGTTTATCTCGTCGGCGTGCTTCGGCTTTTCGAGACGCTCCGTCCCCAGGTTCGAGCTTGAAATCTTGGAGGCGGCCTTCGTCACCTGCACGACGGGCTTCATGGTCCTCGACGCAATCAAAAAAGAGATGAAGAACGAGAAGGCGATAATCGGGATTATCGCGAGCAAAACGGATTTCGGAAGAGAACGGTAGAGCTGGAAAGAGACTTCCCGCGTCATGTCCATGGACGTTGCGATGTTCAGGATTTTTCCATCGTGCTCGATTTTTTTGCTGTAATAGAGGATGTTCAAGTCTCCGTCTATGTAGTAGTTCTTTTTGATGAGCCTCTTTGTGTCGCCTTTCGTGTCCGAAAAAGGCGGCAGGAACGGGTCGTTCGTGAAGATGACCTTGCCCTCGGAATTGGAAACGACGAACGAAATGTAGTACGGAATCATCGGAAACGGAGAAGGCCTCGATTCAAACGCGTTCTTGGCGTCCTTGGACTCTTTCGGAAGAGGAGGATTCTTTGTCAGTTCGTGCTTGGAACCGTCCTTCTTCAACAAAGTTCCGTCATCGGACTCGGCGGCATCTTCGGCAGGTTCGACATCTGCTGCGGGAGGTTCAGGCTGGCCGTCCTGCGTGTCGATTCCGAAAGGCGAGGCATCCAAAGGCTCTTCCCCAGCAGGCTCTTCTCCGCCAGCATCCCCCTCCGCGTCATCTGATGAAGCCGCTTTCTGCTTTGACGCAGCTTGCCTTCCACCCGGATGAGGAAGCCTCCTTGCTGGCAGCGACATGATTTTTTTCTCTATGGACTCAGCCGCCCTGTACAATTCCCAATCCTGCCCGGAACGGACAAACGAATTGAGCAGCCAGACGAACGAGAGCGAAAGAAAGAGAACGGCCACAGACAACACTGCCGTGAACCTGAACGCCAACCGGATGGAAATCGACTTGAAAATATTCTTCATCTTGCTGGGCTTCCAACAATTTACTTCTCAACGAATTTGTAGCCTGAACCGCGGACTGTCTTTATGTAGTCGGCTCCGATTTTGCTTCTGATGTAGCCCACATACACGTCCACCGTGTTCACGTCGATGTAGTGGTCCTTGCCCCATATCGCATCGATTATGTCGTCGCGGCTCATCACCTTGTCGGGATTCTCCATGAAGAGCTTGAGCATGAGGAATTCGGTCTTGGACACATTCTCTGGCTGCCCCTTCACAGTAACGCTCATGCTGTCGATGTTCATCTCGATGTCCCGGATTTTGATGATGTTTCCGCCGACCTTTGGAGATGTCGCGCGCCTCAGGACAGCGTTCATCCGCGCCAGAAGCTCTTCGATTTCAAACGGCTTTGAAATGTAGTCGTCGGCTCCAGAATTCAATCCGTTTATCTTGTCGATTGTCTCGCCCCTAGCCGTCTCCAAAATCACAGGCACGTTGGACTTTGCCCTTATGCGCCTCAAAACCTCAAGCCCGTTCAGTTCAGGAAGCATCACGTCCAAAAGAACCATGTCGGGATTCTCGCTGTCGAACTTCTCCAAGCCTTCCCTGCCCGTCTTCGCGAGCACTGTCTCGTACCCCTCGTGCTTAAGCTCAAGCTCGACGAATTCGCTGATTCCCTCGTCGTCCTCGACAATCAAAACCTTTGCCATAAAAATCCTCCTGAAAAATAGACCTGAATTGGAACTCTAAAACTGAATCTCGACTTTTTTTAGGGAGACACCCGAAAAAGAAACGATGTCCTCAAGCGTCACAGAAAAACTTCCGTCCTTCACGGGCATGGAAAGCCGCATCGTCTTGCCGTCCTTGCTGAAAAGGAACTTCGTGTCGTCCATCGGCAGGACTCCGTTGTTCAGCTTCACCGTCTTTCCGTTCACAGAGCGGGGATCCACTCCTTGATCGAACAGGAAATCTATCTGGACCTTTCCCTCCCCGACCCTTTCCATTTTCGTAGAGACTAGATTGAATTCCACAGAGTCGTTCGCGACGCGCATACCGTGATACCCCATCGACTGCTTCGGCTCAGAATACGCTGAAACGCAAAAAGAGAAAAATAGAATCGCTAAAACTGAAAATGATATTTTGGTTCTCATGGTCTTCATGGCCTCAATTCTAATGGAAAATCGCAAGATTAATTTCAAAAAACGAGCTTTCTGAACAAAGACTTACGAACAAGCGACTTTCATGAATGAAAACTTATATATATTTTATCGTCATTTTATGATTGAAACTCCCGCCTCCATTACATTCTCAATCATAAAAAGTCAAAAATCAATCGAAATGAAAAAGATTGAAAGGAGCATACACATGACAAAATCTACAAAGACACTTGCGGCATTCACAATGGCGGCGATTCTCGCGGGCGGCTCCATCTTCGCCCAGTCATCGCAGAGCAAAAACGAAGACAACGACAAGCAGAAGGCGGAATTCCGCCGCATGGAGCCGAGACGCGGCAAAATCCCGACAGACCAGACCGTCATAATCGGCCAGGTGAAGAAAGTCGACACCAAGGAATCTTCCATCACGATAACGAACACGGACGGAAAGGACGTTTCAGTCAAAGTCACACCGTTCACTGATGTGGACATCGTGCCCGCCACACGCCCGAATCCAAGCGACATGAAAGAGATGAAGGAAAAGATGGCTAGGAAGGGAAACAAAGCCGACACCGCAAATGCCGAAGGCACGGCTGAAAAGACTTCCGACGGCAAGGAAAAAGGCAAAATGCAGCCTCCTCCGATGAGGCGCGACAATTCAATAAATGAAATCAGGAAAGGCTCGTGGATTCTCGCCGCCACCTACAAGACCGACACGAAAGTCCCCGCCGCCTCGCAAATCGTGGTGAAGCAGGACAGGCTGGAAAAATCCGACACAATCGACGCGAAATAAAAAACTGCAAACCTGATAGATAAAACTGAAGTTCAAGACGACGAAAGTCGAGTTTTTCACAGTGCAATGGCTGAAACAAGCGGAAGCGGGGTTCTGCCCATCAAAACACTAAACATCGCAAGCGATGTTAACGCCACCGCGAAGCGGTACAGCCGTTTTGGGCAAGACTGCGCAAGCAGGCTGCGGTTCCCGCTGGGAGCTTGTTTCAGCAACTACAGTATGCACAAACTCGACTTTCGCCATTTTAAAGCGAAACCGCTATTTTTCTTTGTGGCGGCGGTCAAGCTCGTTGTAGACGTCCTGCCAAGAAACGCCTTCCTTGTACATGAGGACGCTCACGAAATAGAGCAAGTCCGCGGCTTCCCAGATTACCTCGTCCTTCGTCTCGGCATCGTCGGTAAGCTCCTCGGCCTCCTCCATCACCTTCTCCCTCACGCGCTTGTCGTCCAGTGTCGCCGTGTAGCTTCCCGGTCGCGGATTGGCGAAACGCTCGGAAATCACGTCGTAGAGACGCTCCATGTTGGACTTTGCGTCCGGGTCGCTTCCGAAGCAGGTGAAGCTTCCAGTGTGGCAAGCTCCACCGTTCGGCTTCACGGTCGCGAGCACGGTGTCCCGGTCGCAGTCGGCGCGCATCTTCACAAGCTCAAGGAAGTGGCCGCTTGTCTCTCCCTTCGTCCACAAAGTGTTTCGTGTGCGGGAGAAGAACGTGAGTTTTCCGGTCTCGAACGACTTCTCGAACGCTTCCTTGTTCGCGTAGCCCATCATGAGGACCTCTCCCGCCACCGACTGCGCAATCACAGGAATCATTCCGCCGACCTTCTGGAAGTCGAGGCAGTTGATGAATGCGTCCTTCAAATTCACGACACCCGTGTACAAAGCCATTCCGAGTTGAACATCGCAGCCGAGCCTCTCAAGCTCCACCACCTGCTCAAGCGAATTCACGCCGCCGGCGGCGACAACGCGGCACTTCACTGCGGAGCGCAAAGCCTTCACAGCCTCCATGTCGGTGCCCTGCATGCAGCCTTCTTTCTCCACGCAGGTGAAAAGAAGCTCGGAGCAGTACTTCTCGGCCTCTTTCGCGCCGTCAATCAAAGAAACGTCTATCGTCTCGGTCCAGCCGCGAACAGCGATTTTTCCGTTGATGGCGTCGACCGAGATTATCACGCGCTGCTTTCCAATCGCCTTGCACAAATCCTCAAGGAACTGCACGTTCAAAATGGACTCCCCCGCTTTCGGATTCGGGTTCCACGCCGCGCTTCCGACGATGACCTTCTCCGCGCCGAGAGAAATCAACTCGCGGGCCTTCTTCACATCGCGGATTCCACCGCCCACACGGACGTTCCCCTTTCTGAGCAGGCTCTTCAAAAGCTCCGTGTTCTTGGTGTTCCCCTTCGCGTCGGTATTCCGCAAAGCCTGGTCCAAATCGATGATTGCGACCTCGCCGAATTTATTGAAATCGCCAATGAGACTGTCGGCATCGTCCCTCTGCAGAACCAAATCCTTTCCGTTTTTGAGCTGGACGACGTGTCCGTCCTTCATGTCAATACTTGCAATAACCATAATGGAATCGAGTATATCAAAATTACGCGATATGCTCTTCTTTTTTATCGAAATTTCAAATTTCCGTTTTATAATGATTCTTATGCGCGTCTCCAAAAACTCCAATTTTTGAGAAATACGCTGCGTCAAATTTTTTTTTTGAAGGAGGAAAACATGACTTTATCAATCGGCTCATCCGTCGTTCTCAGGACTGAAAAAATCGTATCGCTCATCGCCTACGGAGACTCCAACGTCGAAATCGTATTGAACCCGATATCAATCTGCTTCGAATTCACCGACACGGCCTCGCAGCAGCAGTTCATCGAGTTGATGAAAATCGCCATGACTGCGGAGGGAGAGCAGGCGAAAATCATATCCGACGGATTGAAGAACATTCCGTTCAACAACTTCACGACCTACTCCAACAGGAACTTGGACTCAAGGCTCAGGGACATCGCGACAGACATCGCGACAACAAAATAAGACACGAGTAAGCATTCTGTTTGAATACGACAACGTAAAATTCAAAAAACACGAATGATTTTTATTTTCCAGTCAGCATATACTGTGTCAACAACAAACACATACGCTGATTTGGAATTGGCACGGAGGAACAAACAATGAAAAAAATCATAGCGACAATCGTACTTGCGGCATCTTTGGTGGCGGGAGCGTTCGCCGCCGGAACAATCACCTCGGACGACTTCAATCTTGGAGAAATCGCTCCAGGAAAGACAGTCGCGGCAAAGGGCTTCGTCCTGAACGGAGCGCAGAAGGGAGCCACAATCGAGGACAAGTCAAAAGAGCCTGTAAAAATCGGAGACAAGTCTTTCGCCAAAAGAATCAAGATGAAGGGAGCCGACGCGTACATCGAATTCGACGTGAAGGCAGGCGACATCATCAGCGTGGTGGCGACAAGCTCTTCAAAGGAAAGCCCACGCGCAATCAGAATCCTCAACGATGGAAAGAAGCTCGGAGACATCACGGCTCCTGCATGGAACATGAAGAACGTTTCCGTCACACAGGGTTCCGTCACAGCGTTGAAAGACGGAAAATGCCAGGTGAAGGGCTTCGGCGGCGGAGTCTACATCTTTGAAGTCGACATCAAGAGCGGAAACTAAATCGCACAAGAAAGAATCGAAAGCGGCTCAGGCAGATTGGGCCGCGCCAATTTTCGTTTTCATCAACCTGTTTGATGCCGAAGTCATCAAACAGGTCCATTCTCGAAAGCCTGTCCGGTGAATTTTTTTTATCGGATGGGTTTATTTTTTTATCAGGAACTATTTCAACAACTGACATAAAGCACGAAATGTTTTATATTAAAGGCAATTTCACTATTTTATAGAGGTTTTTGAAATGAAAAAAATCACACTCTCAATCGCTGCTTTGGCAATGGCCGCAGCCTTCACGACAGGTTTCGTATCTTGCAACGACAAGAAAGCTGACAACAACGCTCCAGCGGCAGACGCCGCATCCGCAGCCACAACAGAGACAGTGGCAGAACCTGCAGCGACAGAAGCAGCGGCTCCAGCCGAGAATCCGCTCATCTCAAGGAAAATCGAAGGAATCTACATCAACGCGAACGACCTCGAAAAGGCGGTCCTCACAGCTCCTCTCGTGGACGAGGTTTCAGGATTCACGCTCAACGCCTCAGAAGAGAAGTCTTTGGAAGTGAAGAGCTGCGACCCACGCCAGATTGGAGAGGACCTCTTCACACAGGCAATCTCAACAAAGGGCTCTGGAAAGTACACAGTCGGAGAGGGCGCTGTCAACTACAGGACAATCTCTTTCCCAGCGAAGGCCGGAGACTCAATCATCGTATACGCAACAACTTCTTCAAAGACTGACGAGAGACCTCTCCACGTCGTCAACATGGCCACAGCCGAGGAAATCGGAACAATCACGATGATGGCCGACAACGGAAAGGACATGACAGTCGCCGAAGTCGTCGTCAAAGAGGACGGAAACTACTGCGTATACTCAACATCCGGAACTGGATACATCTACCAGATCAAGGTCGGAAAGTAATTTTCGCCTCCGAACATCGCAAATTGCATGATTGAAAACGGTTTTTAACATTGTTTTCGATTTGCGATTCAAATAAAATCTGAAGACGTAGGTTTTCTGTAAACTTACGTCTTTTTTGTATTTTCACGACTTTTCGATTAAAGAATCGCTTTGATTTAAAAAATCGGGAAAAAATAGGAGAAATCGATGAAAAAATCGTTCATCACACTGGGAATGACGCTGGCTATGTCGTTCCTGGCGGCTGTGGGCGTTTCCGCGCAGGACCGAAAAGCCTGGGCTGATGTCGCCGCACCAGTAATCACAAAGGTGGAGCAGACTGGCGACAACCAGGTCACAGTCAACTTCAAGGTACTTACGGGAACGGACGGAGCGGATTCCGGCAGCGTCACCATGAGTTCCGACACGGGAGCGTCTGGAAAAGTCGCTTTCGGAAAGACCAGAAAAGAAGACAAAGTGGCAGTCTTCGAGATGAAGCAGTCTGGACTTTACAAGTTCACGGTCAACGCGGAAAGAAAAGGGGAATCTCCGAAATCGTCCGAGCCGAAGGAATTCTCGTACAAGCTTCCCCTCGTTTCTCCGACAGTCTCATTGCTGAACATCGGCGACTCGACTGTCTATGTTGAATGGGACCCGGTCCGCGAAGCCGAGGGCTACATAGTCTCCTACACGGACGACAGCGGAAAGCTCGCCTCTCTCGAACAGACAAAAGACCTCTCCGCAAAAGTGAAGCTCCCTGCGGGAACAGTGTCGTTCTTCACAGTCACAGCCGTGAGAGGCTCGGACAAGGCCTCTTCAAAGCCGCAGAAGAAGACTGTCAAAGCCGATGCCGAAAGAATCTGGACGTTCACTGAATTCGGAACATCGACGAAGGCGACCAGAAACAACATGGAGATGATCGACTCCGACGACCTCAAGTTCAGGCTCAACTCGTGCATCGTAGGCTCTGACGGAAAGACAATCGTGGAGAAGGGAGGAAAATTCGAATCGTTCTTCGACGGACTCTCGTTCTACTACACTGAAATCGACCCCAAAAAAGAGAACTGGGAACTCACGGCGACTGTCACGGTCGACTACCAGAACCCGATGCCAGACGGCCAGGAAGGATTCGGCCTCATCGCCATGGACAAGCTCGGAATCGACGGCGAGCCGATGGTCGTCGCCTACACGAACTCGGCTGGAATCATCTCCAAGAAATTCACGACGCACGTCAACGGCACGAAGAAGGAAATCAAGAACGGACTCGGAGCCAGGTTCGTCACGGGACTTACGGACGAAGTCATCCAGCTCGGCGACGCAGGAATCTCCAAGCTCGGAAAGTCTGAGCAGATGGCGTTCAGCTACGACCAGTCGTCGGACGCGATAAAGACGGGAGACGTCTACAGAATCACGCTCAAGAAGGACAACACCGGATACCACGCAATCTACAAGAGGGCTATCGCTTCCGAGGACACAATCGAAGAGTACATCCTCTACGACCCGAACAACGACAAGCTCCTCCAGCTCGACAAGGAAAAAATCTACGTCGGATTCGCTGTAGCCCGCGGCGTGAACGCCACATTCAGCGACATCGTGTTCAACACGTCGGACCCGAAGACGGACCCGCCGGCACAGGAAGAGCCGCCTGAACTCATTCCTCTCGCGACTTTGATCGACTGCCCGACTTCATGGTACGACGGAAACTATCCGTTCGTGTTCACGGCGAACGCAAAGGGAAAAATCACGGTCAAGGCGAAGGACGGAACAGTACTCGTCAACAACGAGGATGTCGAAGCCAACGTCGACTTCAAGAAGACGCTCAAGCTTCCTCTTGCGAAGGGAATCAACGACCTCACTGTCACGTTCGACATCGAAGACGACTGGAGACCGGCCGAGAAGCAGGTCATCGCGCAGTACAACAGGGAACTCAAGGCCTACGAGAAGAACTACAGCCCTGTGACATACACGCACACTGTCATCACGAACACTTACGAGGGCAAGACACTCTACGTCTCTTCCGAAGGAAACGCTTTCGGAGACGGCTCGAAAGAGAAGCCTCTCGATTTGACGACGGCAATCAGCTACTGCAAACCGGGACAGGAAATCGTCCTCCTCGGAGACAGAATCTATCCGACAAGCGGAATCCTCATCGAACGCGGGAACGACGGTACTCCATCAAAGAGAAAAGTCCTCCGCTCGGAAGAGGGAAAACGCACGGTCATCGACTTCAGCGCGACGAAGGTCACTGTGACCGCATTCAACCTCTATGGAAGCTACTGGGACATCAAGAACATCGACATCACGAAGACTCCGGACAACGTGAAGGCTTTGCAGGTCGCAGGAAACAACAACAGAATCCTCCTCGTGGACACATACGAGAACGGAGACACCGGAATCCAGATTTCGGGACGCGCTTCGGAGCCGTTCGATAAGTGGCCTAGCAACAACCTCGTCTACGGATGCGAATCGTTCGGAAACGCCGACCCTGCCCAGAACAACGCGGACGGATTCGCCGCCAAGCTCACGACTGGAAACGGAAACGTCTTCAGGAACTGCATCTCGCACCACAACGTCGACGACGGATGGGACTTGTACGCGAAGGTCGAGACCGGCCCGATTGGAGCCGTTTTGATTGACAACTGCGTCACATACGCCAACGGAACGAAGCTCGACGGAAGCGGAAAGGGAGACGGAAACGGATTCAAGCTCGGAGGAGACGGAATCAACGTCGGCCACCTGCTCTTGAACTCAATCTCATGGGGCAACGGCGTGAACGGCGTCACCTGCAACTCGAACCCAGGCCTCAAACTCAAGAACGTCACTTCGTTCGGAAACGGAGCGTACAACATCGCCCTCTACGGAAAAGGAAACGCTGAAGCCTACAAGCGCACGTTCGAGACGTCTGGAATCATCTCGCTCGACAGCGGAACGGGAGACCAGATTTCCGAGCTCAAGCAGCACTGCGCCGACCAGATAACGGACAGCACATACTTCAACGGCTCGAACGCCAGCGGAAAGACATTGAAGAAGGACGTGTTCGTCAGCACAGACACTGCGAAATACCAGAAGGGATTCAACGCGGACAAGACATTCAACAGGATTCCGAGAAGCGCGGACGGAGTGTTCGACCTCGGAGACTTGTTCAAGAAGTCGTCGGTCGCGCCTTCAGACGCAGGAGCCGACTACAACTCAACGTCTTTCAACATCGACTCGTTCAAGGATGTGTCCGGCAACACGATAAAGGCAGCCGGCTCATCTTCTCCAATCATCCCGATTGTGGCGATTGTCGTAATCATCCTCGGAGCAGGCATCGTCCTCAAGAAAAGAAGAGGCTGATTTTAATTGAAAGTTGAGAATTGGAAATTGAAAATCAGGATTCAATGAACTTTCATTTCGCTCGCGGAATTTTCCGAAAGGGATTTTCCGCGAGCGATTTTTTTCGGCAGATTTTGTAGAATCTCATCATGAGAGAAATTTGCTACAAATGTTTTCACCCAAAGGACACCTGCTTCTGCAAATATCTGGAGCCGTTCGACCCCGGCGTGAAATTCGTATTCTTGATGCACCCGAAAGAGGCGAAGCGGCAGCGCACAGGAACAGGAAGAATCGCCCACGCGGGACTTTTGGACTCCGAAATCCTCGTCGGAATCGACTTCAAAGAGAACAAGCGGCTCTGCGAGCTTTTGGCGGACCCAAAATACTACCCGGTCCTCATGTATCCCGGCGACGACGCATGGAACGCGAAAAAAGAGGGGTTCAAGGAAGAAATCGGAGAGAGGAAGCTGCTCGCCATCATCATCGACTCCACATGGTTCTGCTCCAAAAAGATGCTCAAGCTCAGCACGAACGTGACGAGCCTTCCCAAAGTGAGCTTCTACGGAAACTACCGCTCTATTTTCACGTTCAAAAGGGAGCCGCAGCCAGAGTACATCTCCACAATCGAAACGTGCTACTACCTCGTCAAGGAACTCCAGTCCACGAGCATAATCGACCCGAACACGAACCCGGAATGCCTCATGACGGCGTTCAAGGAACTCATCAAGCTCCAGATTCAGAAAGAGAACGACAGAATCGAGGGGAAGATTCCGAACTCGCACGCGACGGACTTCAAATACAAGCGGCTGAAAGAGATGCCGAAATTCGACTGAAAAAAATCGAGGAAGTGTTATAACAGGGATGCTTTAGTCGTTCGTTGAGCGAAGTCGAAACGAACAAAATAACAATTTCTCGCGCATTTCGACTGCGCTCAATGAGCGAAAAATAACTTTCAGCATACTTTCTGTAACACCACCAAAATCGAAATTGCAACTGAAAAATGGAGAAAACAAAAAATGGAGTTCAAATACTGCCCGAACTGCGGGAAGCGGCTGGACGAAGGCGACTTGGCGGAATACAGGCGCGTCTGGAAATGCGTCTGCGGAATGGAACTTTTCAACAACGTGGCGACGGCCGTGGGACTTTTGATAAAGATGCCGGACGGAAAAATCCTGTTCGAGCGAAGGGCGAAAGAGCCGAGGAAAGGCTTCCTCGCCTTCCCCGGAGGATTCTGCGACCCCGACGAAACGGCGGAGGAGGCCTGCGAGCGCGAGTGCATGGAGGAGATTGGAGTGAAGCCCGGCTCCCTCAAGTACATCGCGTCGTTCCCGAACACCTACACGTTCCGGGGAATCCAGTACAAGACCTGCGACCTCTTCTTCGAGGCGAAGATTCCCGAAAGCGCGAAGCTCAAGGCGCAGGAGAGCGAAGTCGAAAGCTTCGAGCCGAGGTTCGTCAGGAACAAGGAGGAACTCTCGGAACTGCCATTGGCTTTCGAGTCCGCCAGAAAAACGCTTGAAAAATACATAGAAAAAAACGGAGAAATGAAATGACAGAAAAAACAATCACCATTCTGGTAGTCGCATTTGGCGCGCTCGCGTACATCGGCATATTGGTGTCGATTCCATTCAGGACAAAAAAGGCGATGGCGGACGCGGGAAAAATGCTCCTTCCGCTCAAAAACGGAATCCCCTTCAAAGTGGTGTGCCTCTTTTTGCTCGCCGCCCTCATAATCGCGGTGATTCCGATGCGCAACTTCGCATTCTACCTGCAAGTCGTTTTCGCGCTCGTCGCCCTCATGGCGGCGAGAATGGGAGCGCAGGAAGCGGCGGGAATCGGGCACGCAGGAATCTACGAGAACACGATAATCTCGGGCACGTACGTCGTGCGCTTCGACGACATTCTCGCAATCCCCACCCTCGCCTACGAGGACGACCCCGACACGGTGAACGTGGACAAGACGACAATCGAAATCATCAGGAAATCGGACGCGCAGACCGTGCTCCTCCTTTTCGACAGCGAAGAGAAAAGACAGGAGGCGGTGCAGGTGATTTTGAAGATACGCCCGGACTTGAAACAGGAGAACGACGAATAGTGAAAGAGAAGCGATTTTTCAAGAATCCAAAATCTCTGAATAAATCTGAAAATCCCTGTCCCCGAACACGTTGAAAACCACTTTCCGCACGCTGGAAGCAGGATTTTCAGCCAGCCACTTTTCTACAGTCTCCACCGCAATCTGAGCGGCAAGGTCGGAGGGGAATCTAAAAACGCCGGTCGAGATGCAGCAGAAAGCGACGGATTCAAGCCGTTTTTCAGCGGCAGCCGCGAGGCAGCTTTTGTAGCACGAAGCGAGCAGGAGCTTTTCGCGGTGGCTGACGCTTGTGTAGATGATGGGACCGACAGTGTGCAAAACATAGCGGCTTGGAAGATTGAACGCCGGTGTGATTTTGCAAAGTCCGGTTCCTTCTTCGTGTCCCTGTTTCTGCATCAGCTCGTTGCAGGAAAGCCTGAGCTGAATGCCGGAAAAAGTGTGGATGCAGTTGTCGATGCAAGTGTGGAGCGGAGAGAAACAGCCAAGCAGAGCCGAGTTCGCCGCGTTCACGATTGCGTCGACTTTGAGCGTGGTGATGTCGCCCTGCCAGAGAGAGAGTTTTGGATTGAGCTTCGTCGCTCTCAAGTCCGCAATATCCGTAATCCCCCGCTCTTTATTGACCTGCTGCAGGTACTCGTCCTGGATTTTCAAAAACTCGTCTGAAATCGGCAGAGGCTCACGCAGATTCATCAACGCCCTGAGTAAATCACGCTGCCCCCTTTCGTCAGCTGGAATCGCCACATCCGCATAATCGGATTTTTCTTTGAGGAGTTCAGTTATCAAATATTCTCTGCGCTCTTTTTGTGTCATAAGCTTTTCATCACCTCATAAATGTCACTGTCCACGCAAACGCTCTGCTTTTCAATCTCCCGGGGAACGACGGCCTCGCCTTTGTTTATGCAGACGTATTTCGCATTCGGATTAGCATAAGTCATATTCCAGAAAGGATACTTGATGATTCCCGGAGTGTTTCCGCCTACGCCGAGTTCCAGAAAAACAATGCGACCGTCTTTGTTTTTTTTCAGAAAATCTTCGTAGCGGTCAGCGGCTCTTTTCCAGCCTTCATCTTCCACAAAAGTATCGTCGCAACGGAGATTCATCGTCATGGGCTTTCCGCAAACAGGACAGCGGGGAACCAGTTCTGACGGAACAGTCATTTTGATTTCTTCAAAGCCATTTTCCGGGAGTTCAAGACTACCGTCATCATGAATCACAAACCCCTGGGCCAAAATCATCTTTTCAACCGCAGCTTGATTGTCGTAAGTTTTCTTGTGGCAGGGTTCAGAACACTGCCAGAGTCCGTAATCGCCCTGAGTGTAGAAGAGCCTTGATTTATCAAAACCGGCTTTCTGAAAGCAGTGGTCAACATTGGTCGTAAGGACAAAATAGTTTTTTTCCTTCACAAGCTCAAAAAGTTTTTCATAGACAGGCAAAGGGGCTTTTACAAAACGGTTCAGATAAATCTGCCGGCTCCAGTAGGCCCAGTTCTCTTCAAGACTTTCAAAAGCCGTAAAGCCTCCAGAATACATGTCGTGGAAACCGTACTTCTTTTCAAAGTCCGCAAAATATTTTTTGAACCGCTCACCGCTGTAGGTAAAACCCGCCGATGTTGAAAGCCCGGCTCCGGCACCGATGAGGATTGAGTCTGCATTTTGCAGAAGAGTTTTGATATTTTCCATAAAAGTTCCTTGTTTTTGACCGCCGATTGGTTCGACTTCGCTCACCAACCGACGGAAACGTCACGACTTCGCTCTCCAACCGACGGAAAAGCCCGAATTCGCTCTCCAACCGACGGAAAAGCCCGAATTCGCTCTCCAACCGACGGAAACGCCTGACTTCGCTCTCCAACCGACGGAAACGTCACGAATTCGCTCACCAACCGACGGAAACGTCACGACTTCGCTCTCCAACCGACGGAAAAGCCCGAATTCGCTCTCCAACCGACGGAAAAGCCCGAATTCGCTCTCCAACCGACGGAAACGCCTGAC
>FLNX01003814.1_pt1 | contig 55554 bp, 40 predicted proteins | sample 1140341 | NCBI WGS metagenome assembly FLNX01 (sample SAMEA3878208, study PRJEB12797) | bioreactor metagenome | biome: Moose rumen | place: Sweden | collected 2011-10
AGGACACAAATCGTATTCCTGGCGGAAATACTCGTCAGAAAAATGGAAATATCCCAGATGCCTGTCTTGTACCCAGGTCAATGTTCCGATTTCTTTCCCCCAGAGGAAGACTTTGAGCTGGTTCCTTTGGTTTGGTTTATGAATTGCCATGATGTCGGACTTTTTTCAGTTGTCTTTTTGCATATGGAGATATCGGTTGTTCAGGGATGAGCTTGTCGGCGAATTCAATCAGGCCTGTATTCCTCATCAGCGTGAGCAGCGTTGACAATGATATATTAGTAGCGTTTCCTGCTTCGAATTTTTGAATCGTCGGAACAGAAATGCCGCTTCTTTCGGAGAGTTCTTTCTGTGTCATCCTCAGGTTTACACGATAGGTACGGAACCTCTCTCCGAGAAGCTGGATAATTTGGGTATTCGAGTATTCTTTAATCATGCTGCAAATATAAATAAAATATATCTAAAAAGAAAAAACTTCTGTTAGATATATTATATTAAATGTCCATCCGAGGAACCTCCTTGAACCGACCGTCGCACTTGTCAACAACGACAACGCTGATAGTTCCGGGATGATTGGCTCCAAATGGGAAATGGATTGTTGGGTCAATGAATGCTTTTGTCCAGGGTAGGCGTTAGAGTTATGAGTCGGGGGCTATGGGGGACGGGGCAGCATAGCGAGGAGCGCCGTGGAGGCCGGCACGAAAGGGCGTTCTTGGAGGGCGAAGCCCGGCAGGATGCCTGTGTTTGGGGAAACGGTGCATCGAAGGGAAGGGATTCCACTGCAAGCGTACGACGGCGGGCCGAAGGGAACAGTGTCATTCACAGGCAAGCCCCTTCTGCCGCATCGCCGGAACAGCGATGAGCGTCAGCGCCCCGTCCCCCATAGCCCCCAGCCCGATTCCAGAAGCTGCTCGAGAACAAACAGTTGGCGCGGAGTGTCGTATTGTTTGGCTATCTTTATGTCAGAAATAACTAAACCCGATAGCTTGAATTGCTTCAGGGGCCACCGGGAATCAACACTGCAAAGATATTACTTTTTATGAGACCAGAATGTCATCCAAGCGGATGCGGCGTTACGTAAATGCATGCGGAGGAGATACACGCAAGGCGATTACAGTTCGTCCACGGAAACCGGGCTTTTTCATGTACGAACCGTTGCGGGTCGGGTGCCAAAGTGTCACAGGTCTGTGTTTTTTCGCTCACCTGCACGGAAAACGGCCACCCAGTGCCTTGCAGTGTCGTTTTTGTGCTTACTGCTCCAGCTTCTGCCGGGCATAGTCCAGCGTGAGCCGGAAAGTTTTCTTGCGGGAGGAGGGAGCTTCGAACATCGCGTCGGCCATCAGCTTCTCGCAGATGGAGCGCAATCCCCTGGCGCCCAGTTTGTTCTGGATGGAAGTGTCCACAATGAAATCCAGCACGGCGGGTTCTGTCTCCAACTTGATGCCGTCCAGTTCGAAGAGCTTCTCGTATTGGCGCATGATGGCGTTTTTGGGTTCCACCAGGATGCGGCGGAGCGAATCCCTGTCCAGCTGGTCCAGGTACGTGATAACGGGCAGGCGGCCCACAATCTCCGGAATCAGGCCATAGGACCTGAGGTCCATGGCATCTACGTATTCCAGCAGGTTGTCCGGGTCTATGCGCTGCTTTTCCTCGGCATTGAAGCCGATGATGCGGGTATTCTTCCGAAGGGCGATATGGCGCTCGATGCCTTCGAAGGCGCCGCCGCAGATGAACAGGATATTCTGCGTGTTCACATGGATGAACTCCTGCTCCGGATGCTTGCGGCCTCCCTTGGGCGGTACGTTCACTATGCTGCCTTCCAGCAGCTTGAGCATGGCCTGCTGCACACCTTCGCCGGACACGTCCCGGGTAATGGAAGGATTGTCGGACTTGCGGGCAATCTTGTCTATTTCGTCAATGAACACGATGCCCCGTTCGGCCCGGGCCTGGTCGAAATCGGCCTCCTGGAGCAGGCGGGTGAGGATGCTCTCTACATCTTCCCCCACATAGCCGGCCTCCGTGAGCACCGTAGCGTCCACGATGGTGAAAGGCACGTCCAGCATTTTGGCGATGGTGCGGGCCAGGAGGGTTTTTCCGGTACCGGTGGGCCCCACCAGCAGAATATTGCTCTTTTCCAGCTCCACTCCGTCGTCCGGCTTTTCAATCAGGTTGTGATTGATGCGCTTGTAATGGTTATAGACGGCCACGGAAAGCACCTTCTTAGCCCGATCCTGGCCAATCACGTACTGGTCCAGATAGTCTTTGATTTCCTGCGGCTTGGGAGCCTTCCCCAGTGCGGGAACCGTCTTGGCCGAAATGCTCTTGTGCTCAATTTCGTCGGCATACTGGGCAGCCAGACGGGCGCAGTCGCTGCAGATGAAACCATCCAGTCCCTGAAGGAGGAACGGGACTTCCGCGTCGGTGCGGCCGCAAAGGATGCAATGGTCCTGATGGGAGGAACTCTTTTTAGCCATTATTTGCTTTTCTTGCGGAGGATTTCGTCCACCATCCCGTAAGCCTTGGCTTCTTCGGCCGTCATCCAATAGTCCCGCTCGCCGTCCTCGGCCACCTTCTTGTAAGGCTTGCCGGTGTGCTGGGCGATGATATTGAAGAGTTCCGTACGGGTTTTCTCAATTTCCTTGGCGGCAATAAGGATTTCCGTAGCCTGGCCCTGGGCCCCACCCAGGGGCTGGTGGATGAGCACGCGGGAATGCGGCAGCGCGCTGCGCTTGCCCTTCTCTCCGGCGCACAGCAGCACGGCGCCCATGGAGGCGGCCATGCCCGTACACACAGTTGCCACGTCCGGCTGCACCAGCTGCATGGTGTCGTAAATGCCCAAACCGCTGGTCACCTGCCCGCCCGGGGTGTTCAGGTACATGGTAATGTCGGCCTGCGGGTCGTTGGAGGCCAGGAACAGGAGCTGGGCCTGGATGATGTTGGCCACATCGTCGTCGATGGGAACCCCCAGGAAGATGATACGGTCCATCATCAGGCGGGAAAACACGTCCATCTGGGCCACGTTCAATTTACGCTCCTCCGTAATGGTGGGGTTGATGTAGCCGTCATAGACGGACTGATAGCGCTGCAGGGTGGTGGAACTGATACCCCGGCCTTTTACTGCGTATTTGTCAAATTCGTTCATGTTATTTCAGTTCCCGGAATTTGTCCTGGGAGATTTTCTTGGTTTGGAGGGTAACTTCCTCACGGACGCGGGCAATGGTCTTGTTGTCTTCGCACTGCTCCTCCAGACGGCGGTACTGGTTTTCGTCTTGCAGCATGTTCTGGGCCGAAGAACGGATGATGTCCTGCGGAACGCCGGCCATGCCGTACATGGCGTACTGGTAGGCCACATAACCCTCCGCGGCGGCCTGGATTTCCTCCTGGGAAACCTTAAGGTCGAATTTGCGCATGAGATAGCCGCGTACAAGCTGCCACTTGAAGTCCTCGATGAAGCCCGGGAACTCCTGCTCCACCTGTTCGGCCGAGAACTTGCCTTCGTTGGCATAGACAAGCCAGCGCTTGAGGAAAGTTTCCGGAAGCTCCAGCTTGGCCTTCTCTACGAAGTATTTGCGGACATCGGTTCCAAAGCGGTAATTTGCATCCTGCTCGTGGGAGTTCTTGATGCGCTCCACCACCTTTTCCTCGAACTGTTCGGGAGTGGTGACCACGCCTTCGCCGAAAATCTTGTCGTAGGTTTCCTGGTTTTCCTCGGCGGCCACATAGGTTTTTACATTCACCACGGTGAAGGTGAACAGGGGATCCAGGCTGGCGAGCTGGGCTTTGTCCACCTTGAGCATGGCGGCGCGGTCCGTCTCATTGGGGAAGGCGGCGTTTACGTCCAGCTGGAACTGTTCCCCGGCCTTCTTGCCGATAAAGGCGCTGCGGGCTTCCTCGGCCACGTTGGAGATGGAAACATACACGCCTTCCGCCTTGTGGCCTGCGTTCTCTATGTCGGCGATGATGTAGTCGTTCTCACCGGCTTTCGTGCCTTCCTGCAGGGAGCCGTACTGCTCAAGAAGCTGGGCGCGGGAGGTTTTCTTCTGCTCTGCGGTAATGTTAATCTCGTAATAAGGAATCTTGTCTTCCTTCCCCACCTCGAAGTCCAGTTCCGGGGTCTGGGCCAGGTCGAACTTGAAGGTGAAGTCGTTACCGGCCTTCCATTCCAGCTGCGGCTGGTCTTCCGAAGGGAGCGGCTCGCCCACCACGCGGATTTTCTCTTCGCGGATAAAATTGTCCAGCTGTTCGCCCACAAGGCCGTTCACACTATCGTAGAGGGCCTGGTCGCCATACAGGCGCTGGATAAGGCCGATGGGGGCCATGCCTTTGCGGAAGCCTTTGATATCGGCTTTCCGTTTGTACTCGTTGAGGCGCTTGTGCAGCGACTCTGCATAGTCTGCTGCTGCAATCTCGATGGTAAGCTGATAGTTCAGCGCATCGGGCTGGTTCTTTACAATGTTCATATGGTTATTTGTTTATATTTTCGGATTATGGGGCGCAAAGATAGTAAAAATGTGCCAAAGAACCAACTTCTAGGCTCCTTTGCGCTTGGGATAGGCCACCCGGCCATGATATATCTGCTGCAAATACTGTTTGAGCACGGTTTTCATGCTGTTCAGTTCCCGGAGCGTGATATCGGAATCTTCCAGCTGCCCGGCCTTCACCTTGTCGTTTACCATCTCTTCCACAAACTTGTCGTAAGCCTCGGGAGTGAATTCCTTGAGGGAACGGGAAGCCGCTTCTATCGTGTCGCAGACCATCAGGATCACCTGTTCCTTGGTAACGGGTTTGTGCCCGTGGTAGCGGAAAGCATCCACCTTCGAAGGGTCTCCCCCGTCGTTCAGGTACTTGTTCAGGAAATAGCCCGCACTGGAGGTGCCGTGATGGGTGAGGATGAACTCCTTGATGACGTCCGGCAGATGATGCTCCGTGGCGATGGCCACGCCGTCGTCCACGTGGCGGATGATATCGGCCGCGCTCTCCATGGGCGTTTTCCCGCTGTGGTACTTGGCGGCGCCGGGACTGGTGCTCTCGTTTTCCACAAAGCAGAGCGGGTTCTGCATCTTGCCCAGGTCGTGGTACAGGGCGCCTGCCCTGAGCAGCGCCACATTGGCGTCCAGGGCACGGCCTACGGTTTCCACCATGTTCTTCACCTGAATACAGTGCTGGAAAGTCCCGGGGGCCTTGGCGGCCAGTTCCTGCAGGAGCGGGTTGTTGGTGTCGGCCAGGTCGTCCAGACGCGTTACGGAAACCAGGTTGAACAGCCGTTCGAACAAATAGATGAGCGGATACAGGGCCACCGTGAGCAAGGCGCCCACAAACACCTGGATCAGGTTCACCCACCAGGTGGAAATGCTGCCGGCGTCGATGAAACGGAATGCCAGGAAAACCGCCAGTTCCACCCCGAAGAGGATGGCGGCGTTCAGGAACTGCAGCCAGCCCTTGCTCAGGGACGGGAAAGTCTGCAAGGTGACGCAGCCGCCGCAGAGGAACATCACGAACAGTTCCATGCCGTTTCCGTCGAAGATGAGCAGCGGCAGCAGCGACACCATGTACACCGGCAGGATTACCCTCCTCCGGAAAAAGGCCATCAGATACAGGGCAAAGACCGGGTAGGGTATCATATACATCATTCCCGGGGCCACCCGCTCCATCACGAAAGTGACCACGCTCGCCAGCAAGAACACGGAAAGCAAGTACAAATACCGGTAGAAATCTTTGAAAACCAGCCTGTTGGTGAGGAAAATACTGATGTACAGGATAACCACCAGCGCCAAGGCGATGAGGACATTGCCCAGATACAGGAAAAACCTGGGGCCGTCATAGCCGAAAACCTTGTTGTACTCCTCCTTGTAACTGTCCAGCATCTGGGCCACTTCGGCGGTGATGATTTCCCCCTTGGAAACGATTTTCTCGTCGGCCCTCACATAGCCCAGCGTAGGGGAAATGTAATCGGCCGATTCGGCATGGCTCACCTCCGTCATGGACTTGTCGTAGATGAGGTTGGGGACGATGACCTCGTACACCCCGCCCCGGCGGAAAAGGGAATCCAGGTTAACGGAAGGATAGCTCCTGGACATTTGCATCACCAGCTGGTCCCGGGCGTCCGAAACTTTATATACCTCCGTCCGGGGATACTGGACGGCCCGCTTGTTGCGCTGCACATAAATCAGATTCTCAGACACTTCCGCATAACCTTTGTCCAACTTGACCTTGGCGTCGGAGATGATGCCCCGGCTGTAGATGTCGTTCAGGCGGGTTACGATAGCGGGACGGAGACTGTTGTATTCTCCCATATCCACGCTCTGGATATTGCGGACGGCGGCCGACACCACCTCCTCCGAATAGCGGTAGTAAGGAATGACGCTGGCCCCGGCCTGCTCCCGTTCCTCCTGAATCTGGTCTTCCGTCTTCAGGATGGGAAAGTCGAACTGGGACACCAGGGTCTCGTACGGCCAGGGGGTTCCCTTCTTGTAGTCATAATTGAATTTCGCGGTCCTTGGCATCAGGAGCACAAGGACTGCGAAAACAATGGCCAGCGGCAGGTAAATCCGTTGTATTTTAGGCGTCGATATTTGCATAATGGGCATTTTCTTCTATAAAGGCCCTGCGCGGCGGGACGTCGTCTCCCATGAGCATGGAGAAGGTGCGCTCCGCATCGGCCGCATTCTCGATGGTGATCTGGCGGAGCACCCGGCGGGCGGGGTCCATGGTGGTTTCCCAGAGCTGCTCGTCCGACATTTCGCCCAGACCCTTGTAGCGCTGCACCGTAACGCCCTTCTCGCTTCCGCGGCCGAGTTCCGCAGTGGCGGCTTCCCGCTGGGCGTCCGTCCAGCAGTAACGTTCTTCCTTGCCCTTCTTCACCAGATAGAGCGGCGGGGTGGCCAGATACACATATCCGTTCTTGATCAGGTCGAACATATAGCGGAAGAAGAAGGTTAGGATGAGGCAGGCAATGTGCGAGCCGTCCACATCGGCATCCGTCATGATGATCACCTTGTGGTAACGCAGCTTGCTCAGGTCCATGTGCTTCTCTCCGGATTCGTCTTCCTGGGCCACGGTGACGCCCAGGGCCGTGTAGATGTTGCGGACTTCCTGGCTCTCGAAGGCGCGGTCCTGGGCGGCCTTCTCCACGTTCAGGATTTTACCGCGGAGCGGCAGGATGGCCTGGATTCTGCGGTCCCGGCCCTGCTTGGCCGTACCGCCTGCGGAGTCTCCCTCCACCAGGAAGAGTTCGCACTTCTCCGGATCGTGGTCCGAGCAGTCGGCCAGCTTGCCCGGCATGCCGGCCCCGCCCATCGGGGACTTCCGCTGCACCATTTCCCGGGCCTTGCGGGCGGCGGCACGGGCCGTAGCGGCCAGCACAACCTTCTCTATAATGGATTTCGCCTCTTTCGGGTGTTCCTCCAGATACTGGTCGATGGCGGCGGCGGTGGCCTGGGATACGGCCGATGTCACCTCCGAGTTGCCCAGTTTGGTCTTGGTCTGCCCTTCGAACTGCGGTTCCGCCACCTTGACGGAAATGACGGCGGTAAGGCCTTCCCGGAAATCTTCCGGAGAGAGGTCTCCCTTGAACTTGGCCAGGAGATTGTTCTTCTCTGCATAGTTCTTGAGGGAACGCGACAGGCCCATCTTGAAGCCCTGCAGGTGCGTACCGCCCTCTATGGTGTTGATGTTGTTCACATAGGAATAGATGCGCTCCCGGAATCCGGTGTTGTACTGGAGGGCTATGTCGATGGGAATCACCTTGTCCGTGTTCACGCAAATGGCTTCCGGAATGAGCTTGGCCTCCCCAGCGTCCAGGTAATTGATGAATTCCCGCAGGCCCTGCTCCGAATAGAACACATCCTGGCGGTATACCTGCCGGCCGGTGGCATGGCGCTCTCCGTCTTCGGCCGTCTCGAACTCCTCCACCTTGTCCCGCAGGTCTGTGAGGGTGATGCGGATGCCCTTGTTCAGGTACGAAAGTTCCCGGAGCCGGTTGGCCAGTGTATCGTACTTGTACACGGTGGTGAGCTGGAAGATGGTGGGATCCGGATGGAAGGTGATGATGGTACCGGAGTTGTTGGACTCCCCTGTCACCTTAACCTCCGTGATGGGCTTGCCCTTGGAGTAGCGCTGCTCGAAGATTTTGCCTTCGCGGTGAATCTCCGCCACCAGCAGGTCGCTGAGGGCGTTCACGCAGCTGACGCCTACGCCGTGCAAACCGCCGGACACCTTGTAACTGTTCTTGTCGAACTTGCCGCCGGCGTGCAGCACCGTAAGGACCACCTCCAGGGCGCTCCTGTGTTCTTTCTCGTGCATGCCCGTAGGGATGCCGCGGCCGTTGTCCTGCACCCGGATGGAATTGTCTTCCAGGATTTTTACGTCGATGTCCGTACAGAAGCCGGCCATCGCTTCGTCTATACAGTTGTCCACCACCTCATACACCAGGTGATGCAAACCGCGCTCGCCTATGTCGCCGATATACATGGAGGGGCGCTTGCGCACCGCCTCAAGGCCTTCCAATACTTGGATACTGTTTGCGGAATACTGTTCTTCCGCCATTTTCATCTCTTCGTTCTCTATCATTTTCTACTGCGTTATTTCCGATTAAAAAAGCCCTGAAAAACAGTTGTTTCAAGGCCTTTCCCTAAAACATGCAAAAGTACAAAAAAACGGTGGAATTTCCAAGAATTCCACCGCCTAAAAAACAGCTGGAAAAAGACCTTCCGGCGCCTAGAAACTATACTGCACGCCCACCGAGAAATAAATGCCCCGTTCGGCGTGGAAAAGGGTGCGCTGCACCTCCATGTTCAGAAGGTTCCCCACCCTGAGCCAGGCGGCCAGCTTGCGGGTGAAGCCGTATTCGCCATATAGACCCAGATCCGCATAGGCCGGGACATGGTACTCCACTCCGCCGGGATTTGCCTTCGGGTCAAAATAGATGATACGCTCCGTGGAAGCGTCCAGGTCGGCACCCGCCTTGATGCGTCCGCCCCAGTTGTACAGCAACCTGGCCTGGGCGGTGAAAGCGGGAGGAGAGAAGAGCGTGTCGCCCGTTATCCGGGCGTACTGGTACCGCAGGTGCACGTCCGCCTCCAGACGCTCGGAGATCCATCCGGCAAGGGCGTCGGCATAGAAGAGCCCGTAGCTGCTTCTGCCGGCCCCGGGAAGCGCGTTCTTCTCGGTGTCATAAGCATACCCCCAAGCCAGGGCATTGGAGCGGAAGGCATAGCCGCCTTTAACATTGTAATGCACACGCTGCGAGATGTTTCCGCGAATACCGGCCGACACGTTCACCGTCTCTGTAGAGACATCCAGCGGTATCCTGAGGAAGGCCGGCAGGAAGTGGTTCCCGTCCAGCAGCTTGCCATAGGTTTCCAGCTCGTTGCCGCCGGTAACTGCTGCCTGCAGGACGAAACTCTCGGGAATCACATAATAATCCAGGTACACGTCCGGGAAGAGCACGCTGCCGCTCGAGGGATAGAAATACTCGTCGGAGCGGAAAATGAAGGAGGCCTTGAGACCCAGGTTCAGATGCAGGTCCCCTACCTGGAACATATAACGAGGAATGAGGTCCACCTTCCCGGCGGAGCCTTCCCCGGTGAAAACTCCCTCGGCCAGGTAGTCCAGCCGGAGCTGGCTGCGGCGCAGGTTGGCCCCGATTCCTCCATCGGAAAGCAGGTGGGTCTCCCGGAAGTTTTCTCTGGTAAGGTATTGGAGCTGAGCGCCCACATTGTAATAAAAGTCGGTCTGGGGGCTGGACTGCACCCGGGCCTGCAGGGAAGCGATATGGTGCGAGGTCTCCTGCCAGGCGTCGGCCGACAGCAGGTTCCGGTAATGGACATCGGCCGTAAGCGTTCCGGCGTTCCAGCCGTACAGGGCATTCAGGCCCACGGCGGTATTGGCGTCGGTTCCGCCGTACAGTTCTCCGTTGCTCCGGAAGTAATTCCCGCTGTCGCGGACTATGTTGCGGTAAGGGCCGAAGTAGCCCTGGTGACGGGCGTAAAGGTTCAGCCGGAAGTTGTCCTGCTTCACCGGGCTCCAGACGGCGTCCAGCTGAGGGTGGAAACCATAACCGGCGCCCAGGCGCAGGAAGAGGGTCTGTTCCTCATAGAAACGGGCCGCAGGACGCAGCTGCACCAGATACGGATTGAACTCGTAGGCCCCGCGGTACGGGGTGGTCCTTACCTCGTAATCCATGTCCAGGTTGAACTTGAGGAGGGAATCCGGCACGGCCATCACCTGCGCGGGCTTGTCGATGCCGGTGGCGGCCTGCTCGTAGGTGTTGGTCACCTCCACGACCGGATTGAAATTCTGGGCCGACGCGGCCATGCCGGCCAGCAGAAGGACTGTGGAAAGCTGTATGGTGTGTTTCATGGTCTACTGCAATTTACGGAGTCTGAGTTCCACCTGGTCCAGGACGTCGTCCTCTGTACCGGAAGGGGTATAACCGGAGCGGATGCTCTCGAAGGTGGCTTTGGCCTGGGCGGTATTTCCCTGCTCTGCAAAGCTGTCTCCCAGGACGATGAACGCCTTGGCCAGCCAGTAGTTCTGGCCGCCCGCCTTTTCGGCGAAGGCATACACCCGGTCCTGGATCTGGCCGAACTCGCCCCGGTCGAAGAGATCCTGGATCACCAGATAGGCGGCTTCGGCCCCTTCGTCGGTGGAAGGCTGCGCGGCAAGCTCCCGGAAATCGGCCATGGCCTCTGTCCGGCGGCTGGTGCTGAGGTAGGATTTGGCCCGCACATACAAGGCCTCCCTGCGCAATGCAGCATCAGTTCCCGCTTCCACAAGCGGCTGGGCGGCTGCCAGGGCATCCTCCCACTGCCGGGCCCGGAAGGCGGAGCGCATGAGGCCCGCCGCAGCGGTGGTCTTGTTCTCTTCCAGCCGGGCGGTTTCCTGAAGCTGGAGGTAGGTCCCGTAGGCCTTTCCGTAATTGCCCAGAGCATAGTTCAGGTTGGCGTATTGCAGCCGGGCCGATTCCGCCAGCGCGGCGTCCAGGCCGCCTTCCAGGGCCGCCTGGTACTGGTCGGCCGCCTGTTCCAGCGCTCCGGAAGCGCGATAGCACTCACCCAGATAGAAGCGGGCCTTGGCCCCGTAGGCCGGATTCGGATAGCGTTCCAGATAGGCCTGCAGGGTGGTTGTGGCCTTGGCGATGTCTCCGGAGAGGAAAATCTGTTCGGCCGTGGAGAAATACACTTCCTCCTTCTGCTCTTCCGAACGGTTGGCATCGCCGCCCAGGCTGTTCACATAGGCCAGGTAGGCGTCCGGATCCTGCCGCGAACGGTAGATGGATTCAATGGCCAGGAGGGCGTCCTCGGCGTGGTCTCCTCCCTGGGCGACCACCTGCTTGTAAAGGCGCAGGGCTTCCTCTTCCTTCCCCTGGTTGCGGGCTATGGTGCCCAGTTCCAGGGTGGCCAGGGTGGCCATGGAAGGGTCGTTGGTGGTTTCCTGCAGCTTCCGGAAGGCTTTCACGGCCTCGTCTTCCGCTCCGGTGGCCACATAGGCCCTGCCCAGTTCGTAATAAGTTTCGCTGTAATAAGGGGCCGAAGAACTGGCATGCTTCACTCCCTCCAGGAAGCGGACCTTGGCGGCATCGTCCTGCAGGAGTCCGCTGGCCACACCGGCCCGGAAAGCGGGATACAGGTCGTCCGGATCCGGATAGTCCCGCATCTTTTTCTCATAGGAGCCCACGGCCGAAGGGTAGTCGGCCCGGAAGAAATAGCAGTCCCCGATGCGGGTCTGGGCATCTCCCCCGAACTGGCTGTGGGGGCCGTTCAGGTAGTTGCCGAACCAGCGGAGGGCCTGCTCGTAATTCCCTTCCTTGAAGTAGGTGTAGGCTATCTGATAGGGGATCAGCTCCCCTTCGGCCTGGCCGGGAAGGGCGCTGAGGTTGTACAGGTCCGTGAGGACGCCCCGGGCTTCTTCGTATTTGCCGTCCCGGTAATAAGCTTCCGCCATCCAGTAGCGGGAGAGCTGGTTGAAGCCCGCCCGGGTGGGGCTGTAATAGGCGGCTGTCTTGAGGTGCGGTACCGCGGCACGCCAGGAGCCTTTTTCCATGAGTTGCGTGGCCCTTAGGAAATAGGCCTTCATGTAATTGCCCTGCATGGCGGGATCCAGGACGTCCAGGTTGTCGTAGGCTTCCACCGCGGCTTCATAGTCGTGGTTCTGGAGGGCAACCATGGCCATATAGGAATAAATCTGGTCTCCCCGCGCCTTCGTGTCGTAGCGGCTCAGATACTCCTGAAAAGGCGCCGTGTCCTTGCCCAGGTCGAAGGCCAGCTTGGCGTAATTGAAATAGGCGTCTTCCTGCACTTCCGCCGAGAACTGCAGCCCGGCGGCTTCCCGGAAAGCCTCCAGGGCCGCCACCTTGTTCTTGAGCTGGATATTGCTGTAGCCCAATTGGTAAGCCGCCATCTGCCCTAGCGAATCCGGGACGGAGCGCACCCGCTCGAAGTTCTCTGCAGCGCCCTTCCAGTCTTCCGCCAGGTACATCATTTCCCCGGCGTAGAAATAGTCTGCGCGTGTCTTTGCGCTGCCGCCTCCCAGATGGCGGTCGTAGTACTCCCGGGCCTTGTCTACATCGCCCCGCACCAGATACGACTCGCTGATCATGCGGGCCAGCCGGGGCAGGCGGTCTTCCGGTGCGCCGGAGAGCATGGCTTCCCCGTTCTTGATCACATAGGAATAGTCCTTCCCGTTGAACCGGCATTCCAGGATATAGTACTTTGCAAGGTCGGCAAAGCGGATGTCACCGGAAGCCTTGCCGAACCATTCTTCGGCCTGGGAAAAACGCTTCTGGGCGTAATTCATGTAGCCCAGCGTATAGCAGGAAGGGGCGGTATAGTCTGAATAGGGCAGCCGGGAAAGGCGGGAGAGCAGCGTCTCTGCGTAATTCCACTCCCCGCAGCGGTAGGCACTGTATCCCAGTTTGTAGGAATATTCCGGTATCTGGGAATTCTGCAGGTCCCCCTCCTGGAGCTGGCCCAGCAGGAGCAGCACCCGGGGATAGTCCTCCGCGTCAAAAAGGTCCAGCGCCTGGTAAAAGGACACCTGCGGTACCAGCACAGACTCCGGCCAGTTCTGCAGGTAGGCCGAAGCCAGTTCCTGGCGATTGTCCAGCTTGAGCGCGAGGGAAGACAGGGCACGGTAACCCTCCGCCATGGCGCCGGACTGTCCTTCCAAAGATGCGATGGCCTCTGCATACAGGCCTTCCTGATAGTATTGCCTTCCTTTGTCCCACTGCTGGGCCCAGGCGGAAGAGACTATAATGGCGGCCAGGGAAACCGCAAGGAATCTTTTCATCTGATGTCTTTCTTCAATTTTACAAATTTACGAAAAAAACTGATTATATTTGTACGATTGTGTCAAATATCGCGCCATGGAACCTCTTATTCACTTCAGCGGAGCCGATATCCGGAACGGGGAAAACATCGTAATCTACGGACTGGACATGGATGTCCTGCCGGGAGACTTCGTATACATTGTAGGCAAGGTGGGGTCGGGGAAAACCTCCATCATCCGGACCATCACTGCGGAGAACCGCCTTCTCTCCGGAGAGGGCGTAGCCTGCGGGTTCAACCTCCGCACCCTCAAAAGCAGGGATATTCCCTTCCTCCGGCGCAGCGTGGGGGTCGTTTTCCAGGATTTCCAGCTCCTGATGGACCGTTCGGTGGAAAAGAACCTGGAATTCGTACTCAAGGCCACCGGCTGGAAGGACAAGGCGGCCTGTGACACCCGCATCTCGGAAGTGCTGGAAAGCGTGGGCATGATTACCAAGGCGCACAAGATGCCCCACCAGCTTTCCGGCGGCGAGCAGCAGCGCATCGCCATCGCCCGGGCCCTCCTTAACAAGCCTCAGGTGATTCTGGCCGACGAACCCACGGGCAACCTGGACGGAGAAACGGCCGACGAGATCCTGCAGCTGCTCTGCTCCCTGAACCAGGCCGGCACGGCCGTGGTAATGGTAACCCACAACCGAACCATCTTCGAGAAATACCCCGGACGCATCTTCTCCTGCGAAGGGGAGAAATGCACGGAAGTGATAGACGAAGGGATAGACGTGGTGCTATGACCAGGAAGGAAAGAAGCCGCGCCATCATGGGCTGGTTTGCACAGAACCGGCCCGTTGCCACCACGGAACTTCATTACGACAATCCCTTCCACCTGCTCATAGCCGTCATCTTGAGCGCCCAGTGCACCGACAAAAGGGTGAATCTGGTAACCCCTCCCCTCTTCGGGCGCTTTCCCACCCCGGAATCCCTTGCAGCCGCTTCCTTCGAAGAGGTCTACCCCTTTGTAAAAAGCGTCTCCTATCCCAACGCCAAAACCACGCACCTGATACAGATGGCGCAAAAACTCCTGGCCGATTTCGGCGGCGAAGTCCCCTCGGACATCGATGCGCTCATGAGCCTTCCCGGCGTGGGCCGGAAAACCGCCAATGTCATAGCTTCGGTGGTGTATGACAAGCCCGTAATCGCCGTGGATACGCACGTTTTCCGCGTAGCGCACCGGCTGGGGCTCTCGGACGGAAAGACGCCCTATGCCGTGGAGCAGGACCTGGAGCGGCACATTCCGCCGGAGCAGCGCGCCACGGCCCATCACTGGCTCATCCTCCACGGCCGCTACGTCTGCACCGCCCGCAATCCCAAGTGCGGGGAGTGTCCCCTGACGGCCTGGTGCCGGGAATACCCCCTGCTTCACCGCTGATTTTCGGTGGAGGCTATCCCTCTTATTTTCAATGTTTTATAGGGTATCCCCGTGCATCGGCAAATACACAGGAGTACCCCCTTATTGAGTAATAATCAACTAGTTAGCCGCCACCAGCAGATAGCGGTCCCGGCCGACAGTGCAGCCGAAGATATGGACGGGGCCGCCGGAGCAGCAGCCCAGCTTGGCGCGAAGATCCTCGGAGGTGATTGGCAGATTGCGGGCCGTGACTTCGGCAGAGGGATACCGCCTGCCCAGCTCCTTGACGGAACGGTTGCTGAAAGGGACTGTTTCCAGGATCCGGAACCATTTTCCGAACGGCGACAGGGCCGACACCGGCGACTGGGCCGTGTACAAGTGTGTGTGCCGGGACAGTTTGGCCAGGCCATAGCGGCAGGGCAGCGAGAATGCACCGGCTTTCAGGAGCGCCTTCCCCGGCTCGAACAACCACTGCGCCTGTTCCGGCACATCGCCGTCTTCCCATCGCAGGCGGTCCTCCTCCTGCATGCCGTCATTCCCGGTTCTGGCAGAAATCTCTTCCGTCCCGGAAACCGACATCACCGCCCCGCTTTCGTAAACGGTGAGCACGTGCAGTCCCATGTACCCCCGCTCCAGCAGCAGGAGCAGTTCCTTGCACTCCCCTTCCGCAGCCACCACATGCACCTCCCTGACAACGCCCAGCTGCCTGCATACCAGGGTGATATCGGCCATCGGCGAAAACTTCAGCAGCACCCGGGGCGCCGCCTGGAGCAGCTCCGGCAGCAGTTGCAGCACATCCGGCTGGCAATCTTCCAGCCGGAACACTTTGCGTCCGTCTTCGGCCCTTCTGGCCGGATCCAGGAAGAGGATGTCCGGCCGGAACCCGTCCAGCACTTCCTGCAGGTTCCCGGGGCGGAGTTCCCGGCTGCGAACCCGGATGTTGCCAGCGCCCAGTTCCCGGAAATTGTACTCCGCAGCAGCTGCCAGTTCCGGATTCATTTCATTGTACAGCACCTCCTGAAACCGCTGCGAGAAGGCCCAGCTGTCCACCCCCAGTCCGCCGGTCAAATCTGCGATGCGCGGAACAGTTCCGGAGGATTCACGGGAGCGCAGGGCTACGGAAGCTTTGTAGCGGGCGGTTTCGGCCGACGAGCACTGCTCCGCGGAAAGCTTGAAGGGATAACGAAGCTGGGGCAAAGCCACCCACTCCGGCACCTTGGCCCGTAGCTTCCGCCTGGCTTCCAACGTGCTCAAGGCCAGCTCAAAATCGTCTACCTGGGCGCCCAGCCGGTCCCGCGACAGGGCCAGGACGGCCGGGTCTTCCCCGTCGTGCCGCAATATGAAATCGGCAAAATCCATTTTCATTGCAAAAATACACAGAATTCTTTATATTTGTGTGTTCCGAAGAACTTTGAAGGCAAAACACTAAAACCAATCGATATGAAAGATTACAAGCAAGTAGCCCAGAGCTGGCTGGAGGGCAATTTCGACGAAGAAACCAAAGCCGAAGTGAAAATGCTGATGGAAACAGACCCGGTGGGCCTGGAAGACGCTTTTTACCGCAACCTGGAATTTGGCACCGGCGGGCTCCGCGGCATCATGGGCGTGGGAACCAACCGCATGAACAAATATACCGTGGGCATGGCCACCCAGGGCCTTGCCAACTACATCAAGGCCCATGTGGAAGGCGGTGCCAGCGTCTGCATTTCGCACGACAGCCGCAACAACTCCCGCCTGTTCGCGGAAATATCGGCCGAAGTGCTTAGCAACAACGGCATCAAGGTGTTCCTGTTCGACGCCCTTCGCCCCACCCCGGAACTGAGCTACAGCATCCGCGCCAAGAAAGCGACGGCCGGCATCATGGTCACCGCCAGCCACAACCCCAAGGAATATAACGGCTACAAGGTGTTCTGGAGTGACGGAGGCCAAATCACCGCCCCCGTAGACAAGGACATCGTGGCCGAAGTGGCCAAGATCGAAGACCCGGCCGACGTCCGCTTCACCCCCGTTCCCGGCGCCCCCAAGGCCGAAATCGAAATAATGGGCGCAGAAGTGGACGAATGCTACCTCCGGGACATCACCTCCCTCACCCTGAGCCCGGAAGCCGTCAAGAAGCATACGGACCTCAAGATTGTGTATACCCCGCTCCACGGCTGCGGCGTGCGCCTGATGCCGGAAGCCCTGAACCGTATCGGCTTCAAGAACATCATCCACGTACCGGAGCAGGACATCTCCGACGGCAACTTCCCCACCGTGGTCTCCCCCAACCCGGAAGAACCCGCCGCCATGGCCATGGCCCTCAAGAAGGCCGATGAAACCGGGGCCGACCTGGTCCTGGCCACCGACCCGGACGCCGACCGCCTGGGCATCGCCGTCCGGGACAACGACGGAAAGATGGTGCAGCTCACCGGCAACCAGACCTGGAGCTTCCTCACCTACTACATCCTCACCCGCTGGCAGGAACTGGGCAAACTGGACGGCCACGGTTATGTGGTGAAGACCATCGTCACCAGCGAACTCATCGCCGCCATCTGCGAAAGCTTCGGCGTCAAGTGCTACAACGTGCTCACCGGCTTCAAATACATTGCCGAGGTGGTGAAACGCAACGAAGGCAAGGGCGTCTTCATCTGCGGCGGCGAGGAAAGCTACGGCTTCAACCTGGGCGAGTTCGTCCGGGACAAGTGCGCGCAGGTGGCCGGCATCATGGTGGCCGAATGCGCCGCCTGGGCAGCAGAACAGGGCCTCACCCTCTATCAGCTTCTCCAGAAGGTCTATGAGAAATACGGCCTGTATGTAGAGAAGATGGTATACATCGTGCGCAAGGGCAAGACCGGAGCCGAGGAAATCCAGAAGATCATGGCCGACTACAGGGCCTGCCCTCCCAAGGAGATTGCCGGCAGCCCGCTGGTGAAAGTGATCGACTACAACAAGCCGGAGGAAACCGGACTGCCCAAGAGCAACGTGCTCCAGTTTTTCAACGCGGCAGGCGACGTGGTGTCCGTCCGCCCGTCCGGGACAGAGCCCAAGATCAAGTTCTACTTCGGCGCCAAGGGCGATGACGCCCCCGCCAAGATTGAACTCCTCAAGGCCCAGTTCATCAGCTGAGCGGCCCTTTGTCATTCTGAGCGAAGCGAAGAATCTGATTTTTCACGGGATTTCTTGCATCTTTGCGGGAAATCCCGTATTTTTGCAGTCCACATCGGGGTATTAGCTCAGTTGGCTAGAGCGATAGGTTCGCAATCTATAGGTCAGGGGTTCGACTCCCCTATACTCCACAAGAAAGCCGGTTCTGCCGGCTTTTTTTGTGGAGTGGGGCCGATTTGTACTGTCGCAAGTTTTTCGTAAATTTGCAGTCTATGAAGATACTTATCTGCAACGACGACGGTTACAAGGCCCGGGGCATCCATGTGCTGGCCCGGATCATGTCGCAATTCGGGGACGTAACGGTAGTAGCCCCCAAGTTTCACCAGAGCGCCATGTCCATGGCGGTTTCCCTGGGGGTGAAACAGCTGGCATACAAAGACTTGCCGGAAGAAGGACCGGGCAAATGGACCTACCTGGATGCAACCCCTGCCTCCTGCGTGAAATTCGGCCTGGAATTTAAATTCGAAAACCGGGACCCGGACCTGGTGGTGAGTGGCATCAACCATGGTACAAACGCATCTACAGCAGCCAATTACAGCGCCACGCTGGGGGCAGCTGAAGAGGCCGTAATCAACGGACGGAAAGCCATCGGCGTATCCCTCTGCGACTTCCGGCCCGATGCAGATTTCTCCGCCGTAGAAGCCCTGCTGCCCGGAATCATGAGAACCCTGCTGGACAATTGGCCGGAAAATCATCCCGGCCTGTTCTACAATATCAACTTCCCGGCCGTGCCGCTGGAAGAAATCAAGGGCGTGAAAATTGCCCGCCAGGGAGAAGGGCACTGGATCAAGGAGTTCGAACCCTGGGACGAAAGCAGCCTGGGCGTACTGAACGACAGCTTCCTGTGGCAGCACTACCGCGTTACGCTGGAAGACGGGGAAAAGGCCGTTTTCATGCGCGGAACCTTCGTGAACGACGACAAAGACTCCGACACGGCCGACCACCTGCTGCTGGAGCAGGGCTGGATTACCATCGCCCCCTTCAATGCCCGGAGAACGGACCTGGAAGAATTCGACCGCCTGGGAACCCTGTCATTCTGAACCCTGTCATTCTGAGCGAAGCGAAGAATCTATGAAGTACTACATCGTTGCCGGCGAAGCTTCCGGAGACCTCCATGGAAGCAACCTGATGAAGGGCCTCTACGCGGAAGACCCCGGAGCGGACGTACGCTTCTGGGGAGGCCCGATGATGCTGGAAGTCTTCAATGAACATCAGGAGGGGGACGGGCTGGTGAAAGACTACAGGGAAGGCGCCGTCATGGGCTTCGTGGAAGTCCTGCTGCAGGGACGGAAGCTCCTGAAAAGGATAGAAGCCTGCAAGAAAGACATCCAGGCTTGGAAGCCGGATGTGGTCATCCTCATCGACTACCCCGGATTCAACCTCAGGATTGCCGAATTCGCCCACCAGGCCGGCTACAAAGTCTTTTATTACATAGCGCCAAAAGTGTGGGCCTCCCGCGAAGGGCGCATCAAAAAACTCAAGGCCTGGGTGGACAAACTCTTCATAGTCTTTCCCTTCGAGGAAGAATACTTCGCCCGCCATGAGGTCCCCTATGTCTATGCAGGCAATCCCCTGGTGGATGCCATCGAAAACAATCCGGCCCTGAAAGAGTCACGCGAAGCGTTCCTCGGCCGGACCGGGCTTCCGGACCAGCCCTGGATTGCCCTCCTGGCCGGTTCCCGCAACATGGAAATCAAATCCATGATGCCCATTTTCATGGCTTTTGCCGATGAGTGGCACCGTACGCACCCCGAAGACCTCTTCGTGCTGGCGGGAGCCCCTTCACACACGTCCAAGGACTATGATACCGGAGGCCGGGAATACGTGAAGCTGGTCTTCGGAGAGACTTACGGGGCACTCCGGCACGCCCGCGCCGCAGTGGTGAATTCCGGCACCGCCTCCTTGGAGGCCGCCCTCATCGGAACACCCCAGGTGGTGGGCTACAAGATGGCCCTGATGCCCGTCTGGCTGGTCCGTCGGCTTGTGAAGGTGAAATATGCCTCGCTGGGCAACCTGATCCTGGACCGCCTGGCTTTCCGGGAGTTCGTAATGGGCGAACTCACCCCGAAAGCCCTTCTGGAAGAAGTCACCCGCCTGACGGAAGATGCCGCCTGCCGGCAGGCCATGCTGGAAGACTATGCAGAGATACGCAGCCGCCTCGGGGGTTCAGGCGCCTCCGGCAAGGTTGCCAGGGCCATGATAGAGGAACTGAAGAGACCCTAATCCAGGCTCACCAGCTCTACGCCGGGAAGCTCCTGCAATGTTTTCATCAGGCCCTGCGGGTAATCCTTTTTCTTGACAAGCAGGGATAGTTCCATGCTGTAGCGGTCTCCCCCTTTGCTCAGGGAACACTGATTCACCCGCCTGCCCAATTGGGCCAGAGCTTCTTCCAGGGCTTCGGGATTGTTGGCCGACAACACCACGCTGGTCTGGCGCTCCCCGTATTTGAAAGAATAGAAGTGCATGGCCTCCATGCAGCCCGTGAGCAGCAGGGCGCAGAGGACGGCAGCCAGGTAGAGTCCCCCGCCCAGCGCCATGCCAATGGCACCCGTCACCCAGATGCCGGCCGCAGTGGTGAGGCCGATGACATGCTTGTTCTTCATGATGATACCGCCGCCCAGGAAGCCCAGGCCCCCGACGACGCCGGCGGCCACGCGGGAAGCATCGAAGCGGACGGCATCGGCAAAACCGTATTGGGAAATGATCATGAACAGGCAGGAGCCCAGCGCCACCAGGACATGCGTACGGACTCCGGCGCCCTTGCCCCGGAACTCCCGTTCGTAACCGATAGCCCCGCCAACAAGGGCAGAGGCCACCAGACGGATGACGATTTCTATTGTAAGTGACATGATTTCAACGATTCTTTAGCTTTGTCGATGGCCTCCAGCACCCGGTCGCACCAGGCGTCGAAAGCCGGATCCGGGACCTGGAGTTCCGGATGGGAGAGGATATTGTCGATGGTGCGGGATATCCCTTCCTCCAAGCGGACGGTGGCCTGGAAACCCGGAACGGCCCGTTTGAGCTTCTCGTTGCAGAACAGGACCGTGACAGCCTTGTCCCCGATGAGCCCGCCCCTGTAGTCGTAAGGAGCCACCTCGGAGAGAAATTCCGAAGACACATGGCAGGCCTTGAGTTCCACGCCCAGCTTTTGGGCGATGACCTGGTAAATCTGGTTCCAGGAAAGCGTTTCGTCGGAGGTGATGTGGAAGGCGTTTCCCAGTGCGTGCGGATTTCCCATGAGGCCGATGAAGCCCTTGGCAAAATCCGTGTTGTGGGTAAGGGTCCACTGCGAAGTGCCGTCCCCGTGGATGATGACCCGCTTGCCGTCCAGCATGCGCCGGAGCACCTGCCAGGAGCCCTTGTCCCCATGGACGCCCAGCGGAACGGAACGCTCGTCGTAGGTATGGCTGGGCCGGATAATGGTCACCGGGAAGCCTTCTTCCCGGTATTTCTCCATCAGGAAATCCTCGCAGGCAATCTTGTTGCGCGAATACTCCCAATAAGGGTTGGCCAGGGGCGTCCCCTCCGTAATGAAGGGACTGGCGGCAGGCTTCTGGTAGGCCGATGCCGAACTGATGTACATGTACTGCCGGGTTTTCCCGCGGAAAAGCCGCCAGTCGCGCTCCACCTGCGCAGGAACGAAGCCAATGAAATCGCAGACGCAGTCCCAGGAGGTCCCCTCCAGGAGGGCGGCTACCCGGGCCTCGTCTTCAATGTCGGCCTGGATTACGTCCACGCCTTCCGGAACGGCGGCGCTGCGGGACCCGCGGTTGAGCAGGGTGAGGTCCCATTTCCCTTCGGCAGCGAGGGCTGCGGTGATGGCGGTGCTAATGGTGCCGGTCCCGCCGATAAACAAAGCGCTGGGTTTCATGACGGATTGTGCTCTGGTGACCCGCAAAGATAAGAAAAATGGCGGCCTTATGCAAGCCGCCATTGAAATGCAGATAAAAACAAAGGATTACTTGGTGATGACCTTGGCCATCTCCAGCACCTTGTTGCTGTAACCCCACTCGTTGTCGTACCAGGCGCAAACCTTCACGAAGGTCTTGTCCAGCTGGATACCGGCCTTCTCGTCGAAGATGGAGGTAAGCGGGCAGCCACGGAAATCGGTGGAAACCACGGCTTCGTTGGTGTAGCCGAGGATGCCCTTGAGCTCGCCCTCGCTGGCCTTCTTCATGGCAGCGCAGATTTCCTCATAGGTGGCTTCCTTGTTCAGTTCGCAGGTGAGGTCTACGAAGGATACGTCGGAGGTGGGAACACGCAGAGACATGCCGGTGAGCTTGCCGTTGAGTTCAGGAAGCACCTTGCCCACAGCCTTGGCAGCGCCAGTGGAGGACGGGATGATGTTCTCCAGGATGCCACGGCCACCGCGCCAGTCCTTCTTGGAAGGGCCGTCAACGGTCTTCTGGGTGGCGGTAGCGGCATGGACGGTGGTCATGAGGCCGCGCTTTACACCGAAGTTGTCGTTCAGGACCTTGGTAAGGGGAGCCAGGCAGTTGGTGGTGCAGGAAGCGTTGGAGATGATATTCTGACCGGCGTAGGTCTTGTCGTTCACGCCATACACGAACATCGGGGTGGCGTCCTTGGAAGGAGCGCTCATGATAACCTTCTTGGCACCAGCCTTGATATGAGCCTCGGCCAGCTCGGAAGTGAGGAAGAAACCGGTGGATTCCACGACCACGTCCACATTCAGGGCGCCCCAGGTGATGTTGGCGGGATCCTTTTCGCAGAAAACCTGAATCTTGTTGCCGTCTACGATCATGTAGTTGCCTTCCACCTTGATGTCGTGGTTGAAGACGCCGTGGACGGAGTCGTACTTGAGCATGTAAGCAAGATAGTCGGGATCCAGAAGGTCGTTGATACCTACCACCACGATGTCTTTGTTGAAGTTCTCGACGGCGGCGCGGAACACCATACGGCCGATACGGCCAAAACCGTTAATACCAAGTCTGATCATAATTTGTGATAATTTATTGTTTGTTAAACGTATTGCTTTTGTTTTTTGCGTTGCAAATTTACAAAAAAATCCGCAAATCCCATAAAGAAATCGGCGGATTATTTAAAATTTTTAATCATTCCCTGCAAAGCCCGCGAACACAGGCTTTTCCACTTGAATCCGGCGGCCGGTGTCTACAAGCAGGCCCGTATCCGGATTCCGCCCGTAAATTTCCACGGAGTTGTTGTCCCGGCAGGCCACCAGCATCCACCGCCCGTCCGGAGTGAGGTTGAAGTTGCGCGGATGGGGGCCGGTGCGCTGATAACCGGCGTCCGTGAGGGTTCCATCCTCCGCGACGGAGAAGACGGCAATCCCGTCGTTCCGCAGGCGGAGGCTCGCATAGAGGAACTTCCCATCCGGGGAGAAATGGATGTCGGCCGCACCCCGGGCGTCCACCCGGTCGGCCTTAACCACTTGCCGGAGTTCCAGCTTTCCGGCCGAACAGTCAAACACGGCGATGTCGCCCGAGAGTTCCCCTATCACGTACAAGTGCTTTCCTGAAGCGTCGAAAAGAAGGTGACGCGGGCCGAAATCGGCCGGAAGAGAGGCGGCCTTCCGGTAGTTCTTGACGCCCTCCCCCACAAGGTCCAGCATGCCAATCTCGTCGGCACTGAACTCACTGAAGAAGAGATACTTCCCATCCGGAGAGAACACCGCGCAATGCACGTGCGGGGTTTCCTGCCGACTCAGGTCCGGACCGCCCGTCCGGGAGATGAGCAGGGAATCCAGCGGGGCTATGCGCCCGTCTTTCCACAGCGGATACACGCCCAGTGTGCCGCCGGAGTAATTGGCAACCGCCAGGAGCCGGCCGTTCGTGGACACATAACAGGGGTCCTCTCCCCTTTCGGGAAGGCCGGTAGGGCGGACGTTCAGCAGCTCGAAATCCTTTCCGCGGAAGCGCCAGGCATACACGGAGGCCGAGGTATCCGGCATCTCGCTCACGGCATATACCTTCGTCCCGGCCACGGTAAGATAGGAAGGATTGGGCATGGGCGCCTTGGCAAAGGCACCGGGCGCCTCCGGGAAGGCTCCTTCGGAGACCACCTCGCCTTTGACCTGATCGAACTCATAGGCATAAAAACCGTCCGAATAAGTGCCCACAAAAAGCGTGAGCACATCCTGGCGTCCGCAGCCCACTGCGAGCGCCAGCAAAAGAACTCCTAAAAAACGTTTCATAGACCGAACATGTTTTGTTCCACCAAGTAGCAGAGGATATGCCCCACCAGCGTGTGGCACTCCTGGATGCGGGGAGTCTCTGTGGAAGGAATATGGATTACATAGTCGTAAGCGTCCATCTTACAGGGATTTGCGCCCACCAGGGCCACACTCACAAGACCCTTTTCCCGGCATTTTTCCAGGGCGGTCACCAGATTGGCCGAATTCCCGGAAGTGGAAAGGCCCACGAACACATCCCCCTCCTTCCCCAGGGCATCGATCTGCCGGTAGAACAGCTTGTCGTAGCCGTAATCGTTGCCGATGGCGGTGAGGATGGAGCTGTCCACCGTGAGGGCCGTCGCCGGAAGGCCGTCCCGGTCCAGGCAGAACTTGTTCACCAGCTCCGCCGCCATGTGCTGGGCATCGGCCGCACTGCCGCCGTTCCCCGCCCAGAGGCTCTTCCCGCCCCGCTTGTAAGTGTCTACCAGAAGCTCCGCAACCCGGGCTATGGTCTGCAGGGCAGCTTCATCGGCGAGCAGCGCCTCCTTTACCCGGGCGCTCTCGGCTATCTGCCCACGGGCCGTTTCCAGGAAAGCATTACCGGCCTGCATACATTTCGTCATAATAATTCTGATAATCGCCGCTGGTAACGTTGTCCAGCCAGGCCTGGTTGTCCAAATACCATTTTACCGTCTTTTCTATGCCTTCCTCGAACTGGAGGGACGGCTCCCAGCCCAGTTCCTTCTGCAGCTTGGAGGAGTCGATGGCATAGCGGAGGTCGTGCCCGGCACGGTCCGTCACATAGGTGATGAGGTCCATGTCTGCCCCTTCCGGACGGCCCAGGAGACGGTCCGTGGTACGGATGAGCACCTTGATAAGGTCGATGTTCTTCCACTCGTTGAAGCCGCCGATATTGTAGGTTTCCCCATTCTTCCCCTCGTGGAAAATGAGGTCGATGGCCCGCGCATGGTCCTCTACGTACAGCCAGTCCCGCACGTTCTCCCCCTTCCCGTAGACCGGAAGCGGTTTGCGGTGGCGGATGTTGTTGATAAAGAGCGGGATCAGTTTCTCCGGGAACTGGTACGGACCGTAATTGTTGGAGCAGTTGGTAACCACCACGGGGAGTCCGTAGGTATCGTGGAAAGCCCGCACGAAATGGTCCGAACTGGCCTTGGCGGCGCTGTAGGGGCTGTGCGGCTGGTACTTCAGCTCCTCCGTAAAGAACTTGCTCCCGTATGCCAGATGATGCTTTCCGCTGGAAGCCTTGGAGGTAAACGGCGGCTCTATCCCTTCCGGGTCCGTCATCTCCAGCGCCCCGTACACCTCGTCGGTGCTGATATGGTAGAAGCGGCAAGGGACAGATTCTTCGCTTCGCTCAGAATGACAAGCCCACCCCATCGGCTCCCAGTAGGCCTTGGCGGCCTGAAGGAGCGAAAGCGTCCCCATCACGTTGGTCTGGGCAAAGGTGAACGGGTCCTTGATGGAGCGGTCCACGTGGCTTTCCGCCGCCAGGTGGATCACGCCGTCCACGCTTTCCTCCCGCATCAAGGCCAGGACACCGTCAAAATCGCAGATGTCCATCTTCACGAAACGGTAGTTCGGGCGGTCCTCGAGGTCCTTGAGGTTGGCCAGGTTTCCCGCGTAGGTGAGCTTGTCCAGGTTGATGATCCGGTACTCCGGATACTTGTTCACGAAGAGGCGCACCACATGCGAGCCGATGAAACCGGCACCGCCGGTGATAAGTAGGGTCCTGTTCATAATTTTTCTATGCAATTTTTCAAAGATGGATACCAGTGGGGAATGGGATAGCCGAAGGTTTCCCGGGCCTTGGTCTTGTCCAGCACCGAAAACGCCGGCCGGCGCACCTTGGAGGGGAACTCCGTGCTGTGGCAGGGCACCACCTTCCCCGGCGTTCCGGAAAGGTCCCGCACGGCACATGCGAAGTCGTACCAGGAACAGACGCCTTCGTCGGTGAAATGGTAGACACCCGTCTTGTGCAGCTGGCCGCTGGAGACGATATGGAGGATGAAGCCGGCCAGGTCGGCCGCATTGGTGGGAGAACCCACCTGGTCGAAGACCACCTGCACCTGGGCGCGCTCCGAGGTGAGCCTCCGCATGGTTTTCACGAAATTCTTCCCGTAAGGGCTGTACATCCAGGCCGAACGGATGATGATGTAGCGGCAGCCGGACGCCCGCACGGCCTGTTCCCCCTGCAGTTTGGTCACCCCGTAAACCCCGGTGGGCCGTGCGGGAAAATCTTCCTTCAGCGGGAGGGGGACATCCCCCGCGAACACATAGTCCGTGGAGATGTGGATAAGGGTGGCGTCCCTTGCCGCCGCTTCGGCAGCCAGAATGCCGGGAGCCTCATGATTCAGCAGATTGCACAGGGCCATGTCGTCCTCTGCCCCGTCCACGTTGGTATAGGCGGCGCAGTTCACAATCAGGTCCACCTGCTCCGACTCGCAGATCAGGCGCACGGCGTCCCGGTTGGTAATGTCCAGATAAACCGTATCGGCCCCCGGCAGCGAAGTTATGTCGGTGAAGATGAATCGGCAATCCTTCACCGCTCCGGCCCTGTCCCTGAGCGACATGCCCAGCTGCCCGTTGGCTCCTGTGACCAATATATTCATATCTTCAACTATCGCAAGTCCTTTCCGCCGCCCTGCGCATTAGGGCTGCAGTCTTCCAGCCGGCCTTCCTGTAGCGTGTCGTACTCCAGGCGGTGGCGGAAAATGTCGATGGCAGTATATATGGCGCTCATCATGGAACGGGGGTCGGCCTCGTCCCTGCCGGCCATCCCGTAGGCGGTTCCGTGGTCCGGGGAAGTGCGCACCACGGGCAGTCCGGCCGTGAAGTTCACCCCTTCGGAGAAGGCGATGGCCTTGAAGGGGCCGAGGCCCTGGTCGTGGTACATGGCAAGGGTGGCGTCGAAGCGTCCGTAGTTTTCCGACGAGAAAAAGCCGTCCGGCGAGTACGGGCCGAAGGCCTGGATGCCCTCGGCATTGGCATCCTGTACGGCAGGAAGGATGATCCGCTGCTCCTCGTCCCCCAGCAGGCCGCCGTCTCCGCAGTGCGGGTTAAGGCCCAGGACCGCAATCTTGGGATCCCGTATGCCGAAGTCCCGCTCCAGGGAGGCCTTCATGATGCGGAGCTTGCCCAGGATCTTTTCCCGGGTGATGCTGCCGGGCACGTCCCTCAGGGGGATATGGCCCGTGACAACCCCCACCTTCAGCCGCTCGCTCACCATGATCATGGTTACGTCCGAGGCCCCGAACTCCCGCTGCAGATACTCCGTGTGGCCGGTGTTGTTGAAGCCTTCGGCATTCATGGCCCGCTTGTTGATGGGGCCGGTCACCAGCACGTCTATCTGCCCCGTCTTGAGGTCCCTGACGGCGGCCTCAAGGGCTTTGATGGCGCTTTTGGCGGCCTCCGGGGTAGACTGTCCCGGCTCTGCATAGATGTTGTCCGGAAGGCAGTTCACCAGGTTGATCCTGCGCTGGCGTGCCTCTGCGGCCGAAGGGACCACGTTGACGTCCAGTTGCTCTATGTTGTGCAGGGTCCTGCGGTAGAAGCCCAGCAGTTTGGAAGACCCGTAGATGACCGGTGTAAAAGACTCCAGGATGCGGGGGTCTGCCAGGGATTTGATGATAACCTCGTATCCGATGCCGTTGCTGTCTCCCTGGGTGATGCCAACGACCAGTTTGGGTAAGCTCATAATAAAGATTGCTGCTCTTGAATGTATCCGGTATCCTCCGGCAGGTCCGGGGCATGGTAGGCGGCCACGGCCAAACGGTCGCAGCGCTCGTTTTCGGGGTGCCCGGCATGCCCCTTGATCCAGTGGAAGGCCACGCGGTGGCGGCTGTACGCCTCCATGAAGCGGAGCCAGAGGTCCACGTTCTTCTTCTTTTTGAACCCGGTCCGCTTCCACGTTTCCAGCCAGCCCTCGTTGACGGCTTTCACCACATACGAGGAGTCGCTCACCACATGCACCTGGGCATTCTCCCAGCGGATTTGTTCCAGCCCCAAGATGACGGCCAGCAGTTCCATGCGGTTGTTGGTGGTGCAGGCAAACCCGCCCGAGAGTTCTTTCTCGTACGTGCCGCACTTCAGGACTATCCCGTAGCCTCCCGGTCCGGGGTTCCCGCTGGCAGCGCCGTCGGTGTAGAGATAGATGGGTGGTTTGTCCGTGTTCATAACTCGCAAAGATAACAATAATTCGGCGAAAATCATTATATTTGTATGCAATGGAAATGGAAACGGCCATACAGTACCTGCCCGGCGTGGGTCCCAAACGGGCGGAACTCCTGCAGGGCGAGCTGGGAATCGCCACGGTGGGAGACCTGCTGCACCTGTACCCCTTCCGCTACATAGACCGCAGCACCATCCAGCCCATTGCCGCCATCCACCCGGACCAGGCGTATATCCAGGTGCGGGCCACCGTTCTCAAGGCCCGCATCTTCGCCAAGAACGGGGCGGAACTGCCGCCGGACAAGCTTAAATACAACCTGGCCAGCCGCCTGTCCGTACAGGTGGCCGATGAAAGCGGAGAGATGGAAATGGTGTTCTTCAAAGGCATCAAGTGGCAGCACAGCCGCCTGGTCCCGGGGTCCACGTTCATCTTCTTCGGCAAACCCGCCGTCTTCAACGGCCGGCTGAACATGGTGCATCCGGAGGTGGACGCCCCGGATTCCGGCACCGCCGGCGTGCTCACCGGCGTGTACACCTCCACGGAAAAACTGAAGAACGCAGGTATCACCGGCAAAGTGATGCTCAAGCTTATGGCCGCCGCCCTGGAGGGCGTCCTGCCCCGCCTTAAGGAAACCCTGCCGGATTATGTCCTGAAGGAGAAGGGGCTGGTTCCGCTGTCCTACGCCCTTCGGCAAATCCATTTTCCACAGGACCAGCAGGCCCTCTCCAAGGCCACCTACCGGCTCAAGTTCGAGGAACTCTTCCTGCTGCAGCTGTCGCTCCTGAAACAGAAGTACGTGAGAAGCCGGAGCGAAAAAGGCATCCCGATGCCCCTTGTGGGGGACCCCTTCAACGCTTGCTACAACGCCCTTCCCTACCAGCTCACCGGAGCCCAGAAAAGGGTGGTCCGGGAAATCCGGGAAGACATGAGGAGCGGGCACCAGATGAACCGCCTGCTGCAAGGTGACGTAGGAAGCGGCAAAACCATGGTGGCCGTCCTGAGCGCCCTCATCGCCGTGGGAAACGGCTACCAGGCCTGCCTCATGGCCCCTACGGAGGTCCTCGCCCAGCAGCATTTCGCCAATGTCTCCCGCTACCTCGCGCCCACCGGCGTGAGGGTGGTGCTCCTGACCGGCAACACCGGCGCCGCCGCCCGGCGGGAAATCCATGCCGGGCTGGAGGACGGTTCCATCGGGGTTATCATCGGCACGCATGCCCTCATAGAAGACACCGTTCAGTTCAAGGCGCTGGGGCTTGCCATCGTGGACGAGCAGCACCGCTTTGGCGTGGAACAGCGCGCCAGGCTCTGGAACAAGGGATACAACAGCCTTCCGCCGCATGTGCTGGTGATGACGGCCACCCCCATCCCCAGGACCCTGGCCATGACCTTGTACGGAGACCTGGACGTTTCCGTGATAGACGAGATGCCGCCCGGAAGAAAACCCGTCCAAACCCTCTGCGTGGGGGAAAACAAGCGGCACGCCATGCACAATTTCATCCGGGACCAGATTGCCTTGGGCCGGCAGGCGTTCATCGTGTATCCCCTCATCTTCGAGAGCGAGAAGCTGGACTACAAGAACCTGGAGCTGGGCTATGAAGAAATCGTGAAAGCCTTCCCCCTGCCGCAGTATAAGGTGGCCATCGTGCATGGGCAGCAGAGCGCCCAGGAAAAGGACTTCAACATGAGCGCCTTCGTGGCCGGACGGGCCCAGATCCTGGTTTCCACCACCGTGATAGAAGTGGGCGTAGATGTTCCAAACGCCTCCGTGATGGTAATCGAGAGCGCCGAGAGATTCGGCCTCAGCCAGCTTCACCAACTCCGCGGACGGGTGGGCCGGGGCGCCGAAAAATCCTTCTGCATCCTCATGAAAGGGCAGAAACTGTCCAAGGAAAGCCAGAAGCGGCTGGACCTGCTGTGCGCCACCGAGAACGGCTTTGAGCTGGCCGAGGAAGACCTGAAGCTGCGGGGTCCCGGAGACCTGGAGGGCACCCAGCAGAGCGGCCTTCCCATCACCCTCAACATCGCCTCCCTGGCCAAGGACGGGCTCCTCCTCTCGGACACCCGCTCCTACGCCCAGCTGGTCCTGGACGCCGATCCGGCATTGGAAAAGCCCGGCAACGCCTTGCTGGCGGCCGAGCTTAAAAGGGAGAAATACGCCTCCAGGGACTATTCCCGGATTTCCTAGTCTTTCATCCAGCGGTCCAGCCAGCCGAAGTAGCTGCGGTGCCAGTAGAGGGCATTCTGCGGCTGCAGGATCCAGTGGTTCTCCGCAGGGAAGACGATAAGTTTGGACGGGACGCCCATCATTTGGGCGGCGTTGAAGGCGGCCATGGCCTCGTCGTAGGGAACGCGGAAATCCGAACCGCCGTGGATGCAGAGGATGGGCGTGTGCCAGTTCTGCACCAGCTTGTGCGGCGAGTTCTCGTAGTGCCGGCGGGCCTTGGGCAAGTTGCTCCAGGGGGAACCGCCCTGCTTGAGGCCGCCGAAGGTGACACCGTCGCCTGCCGCCCCCGTCTCACCGGGTGTATAGGCGTACTCGTGCAGGCCGCCGTTGTCCCAATTGGGGAACCACATTTCCTCGGTGGTCATGTACATGTGCTCCTCGTTGAAAATGCCGGCGTGGGCAATGAAGCAGTCGTACACATCCCCGTGGATACCGGCCAGATAATAAACGCTGTAGCCGCCGTAAGAAGCGCCGCAGGCCGCCACACCGCTGATATAAGGTTCGGCCTTGATCATCCGGGCGGCGGAGAGGTAATCCTGCATGTTCAGGCCAATATAGTCACCGGAGATTTCTTCGCACCAGGGCTGGCCGAAGGCGGTGGTTCCGCGGCGGTTCGGCAGCACCACCACATAGCCCTGATGGGCCATCAGGAGATAGTTCCAGCGGTAACTCCAACCCTGGGAAAGGGTGCCCTGCGGGCCTCCCAGGCAGATTTCGATGGCGGGATACTCCTTGGTGGCGTCGAACTGCGGCGGGAAGAGGACCCAGGTGAGCATCTCTTCCCCGTCCACGGTGCGGACATAGCGGGCCTCGGTCTCGTGGCGGTCCAGCTGGGAGAGCAGGTGCTCGTTCTCGAAGGTAATCTGCCGGACGGCGTTGTCGTTCACCGCTGCCAGTTCGGCCGGGAAGTCCATGGACATGTAAGTGGTGAGGAGGGTGCCGTCCTGCAGCACGCCGAAGGGAGAGCCGAAGTCGAACCAGAGGTTGTCGGCCGTGAGCCGGAAGATGGCGGGCTCGTCGGCCTCCACCACTACGTTGAAAATGCCCTGCAGGCCTTCGGCGAGGGCGTTGAAGTAGATGGACTTGCCGTCGGCGGCCCAGACGGGACCGTCGGCATTGTAGGCGAACTCCGCCGTAAGGTCCCGGATATTGCCGATGCCGGGATTCCCGCTCTGGCCTTCCCCGGATTCCCCGTAGAGGACGTCGGCCAGCATCAGGCGCACTTTGTCGGCCTCATAGCCGTCCCGTTCCATGGAGAGCCAGGCCAGGCGGCTGCCGTCCGGGCTCCAGACAGGATGGGTGTCGTAGCCGCCTTCGAAGGTGAGCTGGGTGGTCTCACCGGTGAGCGGGCAATAGAGGAAGAGGCAGGTGTTGGTGGAGAAGGCATATTCCTTGCCGGTCAGGGGCTTGCAGGTATAGGCTATGTAGCGGCCGTCCGGGCTCCAGCACAGGTCGGCCACGTCGCCGAAGGGACCGTTCGGAAGCTCGTACAGCACCTCCGGGCCGCCCAGGATGTCCAGGCCCTCTTTCACCGCTGCGTTGCCGAGGGAAGCCACATAGCTGTGGCCGATTTCCGTGCGCCAGTGGTCCCAGTGCCGGTACATGAGGTCTTCGGTGGCATAGGCCTGGGCCTTGGAGAGCAGCGGGTCCGTATCGGCAGGAACCTCCACCGCGCTGTGCACGGAAGAGACATAAATCAGCTGCGAAGCGTCCGGGGACAGCAGATAGTCGTCAATCCCCTTCTCCACCTCGCTGAGCTTTGTCCAGGCGCCCAGCTTTCCGTCTTTGTAAGCCGCCTTGTACAGCTGCCCGCCCTGCAGGAAGAAGATTTCCTTCCCGTCCGGGCTCCAGCGGGCCGACGAGAGACTCTTCCCTTCCATGGTAAGCCGGGTGGGAGTTCCGCCTTCCACCGGGATGGTGAACAGGTTCCGGACGCTGCGGTTTTCCTCGATGCTGGTATAGCTTACTCCATAGAGGATGGTTTTCCCGTCCGGAGAAAGCTGAGGGTCTGAAAGGCGTCCCAGCGAGAGCAGCAGCTCGGGCGTCATTCTGCCGTCCTGAATCTGAAGCGTGGACGGGCCGATGTAACCTTCTTTGGGTGTCATTTCCTTGTTGTTGCAGGCAGCGAGCAGCGCGAGGGCCGCCACCGCCCAGGTGAAGTGATTAAGTTTCATATAATTGCAGAGTTTTTTTTATTTCTTCTTTCACGTTTTCCCGGAGGCTCTCCGGCTCCAGCACCTCCAGCCGTTCCCCGTGCTTGCAGAGCTCCATCACGAAGTTGGGGTTGGGAATGAGCCGGAGCACAAAAATGCAGTGGTCCCCTTCCCGGCCTGCCAGCCGCTGCGAGGGATGCAGCGGAAGATCCTGGATATAGGCCGATTCCCGGAGCGTGGCCCGGAGTTTGACCAGCACGGGCTTCTCCCCTTCCGGTTCGGCCAGATAGATGCCGTAGCTGGACTCGAAGAGTTCCTCTACCTGGAAGCCCTTGGGCATCTTGAACTTCTCCCCGGTCCTTTCCAGCGCCGCGATGCGGTCCAGGGCATATACCCGGAGGGTCCCGTTGGACTCACTGAAAGCCACCAGGTACCAGCGCATGGCGAATTCCTTCACGGCATAGGGGTGCACTACCCGCACGTCGGCCTCTTCGCTGAGGTATTTCCTGTAGGTGAGCCGGAGCACGGCGTTGTCCAGCATGGCCTGCATGAGCGTGGTCAGGTACATCTGCCCGGAAGGTACATCCTCCACCGAGACCCGCCCGGACAGGCGTTCCTTTCCCAGGGTGAGCAGGCTGTTCACGGTGAAGGTATTGATGAGGTAATCCACTGCTTCCCGCTTGTCCACAGCACTTTCCGCTGCATCTATCCGGTAGCGGTTGGTGGAGCGGTCGCAGGTGATGGCTATCCCGAAAACCTCTTCCACGGCCGCCCGGTGGTTAAGGAAAGTGCGGCGCGGATACTCTGTCCCGTAGCGGTCTTCCCAGCGGCGGGAGAGTTCCCCGAGCGAGAGCCCCCTGTCCCCGGCCTCTACAAAAGTCTGGACAAGAAAAATGTATTTGTCGATCAGTTCCGGAACCATTTTACTGCAAAAGTACAAATTATTTAATATCTTTGCGTGCGTTGGCAGTAACTTATGGACAAATTTACCCAAAACCATGCAACGGGGTTCATGGCCGGCGCCATGGTGGACCAAGGATTGGTATAATTATATGACAGACACTACTTCGCTGATGGCCAGGCGGATCCGCCGGATTCTGCTGGTTTGCAACAATTACGACAACTTTTCCCTGGAGGAGGACGGACGCCTGGACGCCCGCGTGGCCCGTGAATACTCGGAGCTGAACCTGAGCAACCCGCCCGTGCTGGAACGCATCGCCTCCACCAAAGAGGCCCTGGAAAGGGCCGAGGCCGGGGAACGCTGGGACCTGGTAATCACGATGTACAACGTCGGCGAAGTGGACGTTTTCACCTTCGCCCGCAAAATGAAGAGCTATGAGGCCACCGTGCCCATAGTCCTTCTCACCTCTTTCTCCCGGGAGGTGTACCGGCAGATGGAGGAACACGACCGCTCCTCCATCGACTACACTTTCTGCTGGAACGGCAACACAGACCTCATCATCGCCATCATCAAGCTGCTGGAAGACAGCCTGAACGCCCCGGACGACATCCTCCAGGGCGGGGTGCAGTGCATCCTGCTGGTAGAGGATTCGGTCCGTTACTATTCCTCCTATCTTCCGCTGCTTTACAAACTGGTGCTGCAGCAGAACAGCGCCTCCATCCGGGACGCCCTGAACGAGGAACAGCAGATTTTCCGCAAGCGGGCCCGTCCCAAGATCCTGCTGGCCACCAATTACGAGGATGCGGTGAACCTGTACAATAGTTACAAGGAGAACCTGCTGGGCGTAATCTCGGACATCGGCTTCGTGCTCCACCGGGGAGACAAATCCTCCGAGGAAAAGCTGGACGCAGGAGTGGACCTTTGCAAGCTCATCCGGGCCGACGACCCCAGGATGCCCATCCTGATGCAGAGTTCCCAGGAAAGCATGCGTCCCGTGGCGGAAAAGCTCGGGGCCGGCTTCCTGATGAAGCGGTCCAAGACCCTCACGCACGAACTGAGTGAATACATCGGCCGGGAGTTCGGCTTCGGAGACTTTGTGGCCACCAACGACCGGGGACGCGAAATTGCCCGCGCCCGGGACCTGCAAGGCGTGGAAGCTGTCCTGGAGACGCTACCGGAAAAGGTGCTGGACAAGCTCCGCAGCAAGAACTATATCTCCCGCTGGCTGCTGGCCAGGGGTATCTTCCAGGAAGGCAACGCCATCAAGGAAAGCCGGCTGCCCACCGCGGAGGAATTCCGCGCCTTCGCCATACCGCTCATCCACCACCACCGCGTGGGGCAGAGCCTTGGCGTGGTGGCCAAATTCAACCCTGCCACTTACAACGACACCATCTGGTTCTCCCGTTTCGGGGAGGGCTCCCTGGGCGGGAAAGCGCGCGGCCTGGCCTTCCTCAACGGCATCCTGTACAAGCACGCCCTCTTTGACAAATGGGAAGACGTGAAGGTGATGGTGCCCAGAACCCTCGTGATTGCCACCGAATACTTCGACCGCTTCATACTTGAGAACGGCCTGCAGTATGTGATCAACTCGGACGTGTCGGATGCGGAAATCCTCTCCGAGTTCGTCTCCTCCAACCTTCCCACAGACCTCATCGAGGCGCTCAGGGCCTTTATCCGCGTGGTGCGAACCCCCTTGGCCGTCCGCTCCTCCTCCAAACTGGAAGATTCTTACTACCAACCGTTTGCAGGGGTCTATTCCACCTACATGATTCCGGCCGTGGAAAACGAAGACCAGCAGCTGCGCCTGCTGGCCAAGGCCATTAAGAGCGTGTATGCCTCGGTGTATTTCGCCTCCTCCAAAGGCTACATCACGGCCACGGCCAATGTAATCTCGGAGGAGAAGATGGCCATCATCCTGCAGGAAATCTGCGGGACGGAAGACCAGGGCTACTTCTTCCCCACCCTCTCGGGCGTGGCCCGGAGCGTGAATTTCTATCCCATCGGCCATGAGAAGACCGAGGAAGGCATCGCGAAGGTGGCCTTCGGCCTGGGAAAAGCGGTGGTGGACGGGGAACAGGTGCTGCGCTTCTCCCCCGCTTACCCCAAGCACGTGCTGCAGACCTCCACGCCGGAGCTGGCCATGCGGGAAACCCAGCAGGTGATGTACGCGCTGAACCTGAAACCGGAAAAATTCAAGACTTCGGCAGACGACGCCGTGAACCTGGAGCGCATAGCCGTGAGCGACTGCGAACGATTCAGTGCCTTCTCCAGGGTGGTGTCCACCTACGATTACGAGAACCAGCGCATCGTGGACTCCCCGTTCCCGCGCGGGCCCAAGATCGTCACCTTCGCCCACGTGCTCCGCTACGGGACTTTCCCGCTGGCGCCCATCGTCAAGCAGCTGCTGGATATCTGCACGGCCGAGATGAACTGCAGCGTAGAGATCGAATTTGCAGCAGAGCTTTCAACCGGCCTTTTCAACGCACTGCAGATCAGGCCCATCTCATCGGACAGCCTCTATTCAGAGGTAGATTGGCGGGAGATCGATGGCTCCGGGGCTCTGGTTCGTTCGGAAAGCGCGCTGGGCACCGGCTGGATCCCCGACATCCGGGACGTCGTGTACCTGAAGGCGGACGCCTTTGACAAGATGAAGACGGTGGAGATGGCCGCCGAGCTCCGGGAGCTCAACGCCCGTCTCCGGCAGGAAGGGAGACAGTATGTCCTGATAGGCTACGGCCGCTGGGGATCCAGCATCCCCACCCTGGGCGTGCCGGTGGCCTGGAGCGACATCTCGGAGACCAAGACCCTGATCGAGTGTTCGCTGCCGGACTTCCGGGTAGACCCCAGCCAGGGCACGCACTTCTTCCAGAACCTCACTTCCTTCAATGCGGGCTATGTGAACGTGGATCCTTATTCCCGTCCGGGCGACTTCCTGGACCTGAGCGCCCTGGACGCCCTCCCGGCCGTCTGTGAAACCGCCTGGCTCAGGCATGTACGGCTGGAGCAGCCGCTCGTCCTGTGCGTGGACGGCCGCGCCGGAAAAGCCCTGGTGAAACTGTAGCCGACTCAGCATCACCCCCCTTCCGAAAGGTTCGTCGGCCTGTCTTTCTGTCAAGAATAAGATATTTGTATCAAATTTGAGCCATTTTGCGGAAATTACCGGTTAATTTAAAAATAATTTGTATATTTGGCCCAGAATTGACACATTTATGAAAAGAGTTTTTGATAGAGAATCGCTGTATCTCTTCTCTGATGAAGAGATTATGAATGAAATATGCCGCCGGATCCGCCTGATGCGTCAAAACAGTTCACTATCCCAAACAGATATGGCCAAAGAGGCGGGAGTATCGCTTTCAACAATTAAAAGAATCGAATCCGGGGACATAAAAAACATCTCTTTCCTCATTCTTTTAAGAATTCTGCGTGCAGGAGGAATGATAGGAGGAGTCGCACAACTCATTGACGACATGCCGGAACCGCCATTCAAAAACAATAAAAGAGGCTACTTCACTAAAAGGAACAGAGAATAATGAAAGTTAAGATTCGATTATGGGATATTCTGGTCGGGACACTGGAATGGGATAAGAATGCCGGAAAATCAGTCTTCAGATACAGTGAAGAATTCCTCGATTCCCCATATGATATATCGCCGACATTATATCCGAAACTGGATAAAAGACGCGCGGCTTTCTATGGAAACAAAGCTACGGAAGGTCTTCCGGAATTTCTGGCCGATTCACTTCCTGATGACTGGGGCAACACGTTGTTCAGCAAATGGGCGTCCGATAACAAAATCAGAATGGACGAATCCAGCGCTCTCGCCAAACTGTCTTTCATCGGAAAACGCGCTATGGGTGCCCTGGAATTCGAACCGGAGCTGGAAAAAGACACGGAAATTCAAGAACAAATAGCCATAGACGAACTGTATGTCCATGCAATGGACATCTTACACGACAGGGAAAAAGCCGTCCTTTCCCCGCAAGAGGAAAAAACAAAACAACGTCTCATAAGGCTTGGAACATCCATCGGCGGAAAACACGCAAAGGGGCTTATTGCAATGGATTCGTCAGGAAACATCCGGTCCGGTCAAATAGCCCTTCCCAAAGAGTTCAGATACTATATACTGAAATTCAAGGAAGAGGACGAAGTGCCTACATCCGAAATAGAAAAAATCTACTATGATATGGCAACAGAATGCGGCATTCCGATGATGGCATCCCAGCTATATCCCGCCTCGGGAACCAACCATTTCCTGACTGAACGTTTTGACAGACTCCCTGCAGGAGAAAAAGTCCATACACAAACGCTAAAAGCCCTTTCGCCAACGGCAAAAGATTATATGAACCTCTTTTGGCTCATAGACAAATTGCATGTCCCTGCCCAGCGGAAGGAGACTCTCTTCAAACAAATGGTTTTCAACTATTTTGCAGGTATAAGCGACGACCATTCCAAAAACTTTACTTTTCTGATGAAAAAAGACGGATCATGGGACCTGTCACCGGCATATGATTTAATGTTTACCTCAAACATCTGGAATGACCCGTCCGCCATAACACATTCACTTTCCGTATGGGGAAAGAATGCCTATCTGACGCCGGAAGATTTCATTGATTTTGGCGAAGATATCGGTATCCATTCATCAAAAACGATGATTAACGACATCATCGAAGTCATTTACTCCTTCCCGCAGAGGGCACAGGATATGCAGATAGACAAACTATGGACAAATAGAATTTGGAAGGTAATCCAAAAGCTGATTCCGGCTCAGAGAAAAGGGGCAATATATGAAACAAGCAGGAATGATATCAAAACAATCCTAAAAGAAAAGTACCAGGAAAAACAAATAGAAATCATTGAAGAAGAGATTCTTACGACAAATGGGGAAGAATCCGGAATTCTCATCCATTTCACTGTCGGCGATAAAAAAAGAACATGCGTTACAGACAATGAAACAGGTGATATCTGCATTTCCCCCGGATTCATCAAAAACGGAGAATTCAACTTCGGGACGTGGAAAACGCTTAACGGGAAACCCGCATCCTATACCCAGACAAGAGTAATGTCTCTTGAAAACAAACAAAAGCTAAAAACGAATTAACAGCCGTCCAGCTCTCTCAGGGCGAAGTCGTAGGCGCCGACCGAGATGGCTTTGGAGGTGCCCATAGCGTCGATGCACACGCCAATCCGCTTCTGCGGGTCGTAGGTTACGGTCTTCTCCGTCCCGTAGATTTTCAGTTCCCGTGCCTCCCCTTTTGCGAAGGCGGCGAATTCGGCTTCGTCGTCCAGGTTGTACACCTGCATCTGCAGGCGGCCCAGGGTGTCGCCGGAAAGGGTTTGCACCGTTCCCCGCATCTCTTCCAGAAGGGCCGGCATAAAGTACTTGGCCGATGCCGATATGCCGCCGCCGATGACGATGAGCCCGTCCATGAGCTGGGCAGCCACCGCCATGGCCTTTCCGGCCGCCTGGCCCATCTCCCGGAAAGCGGACCGGGCGGCGTTTTCATCGCCGGGCAGCCTTCCTTCGGCAATCTCGAAAATGTCTTTGGGCGTGAGCGTACCGTCTTTCTCACCGGACAGACGCCCGTAAACCCGCTGGACGCCGCGGATGGACACGCTGTCTTCCAGGATGACGCCGGGATGGAAGGGATTGGGAAGGCAGTAGGTCTCCACGCAGCTGTTGTCTCCCCGGTTGAGCCGGCCGTCGATGACACAGCCGATCCCGAACCCGGTGCCAATGGTGTAGCCGATCAGGTTCCGGTAACGTTTCCGGCTTCCGAGGGCCTCCAGCCGGACATTCACCTGGGGCAGGGCTCCGCTGAGCGCCTCCCCGAAGGCAAAGAGGTCTCCGTCGTTGTTGATGAACACGGGGACGCCGAACTGCTCCTGCAGGAAGGGCCCCAGCGCCACGCCGTCCCGGAAGCTGGGAAAGTTGGGAAGATAACCGCCGATGATGCCCGCCGGATAATCGGCCGGGCCCGGAAAGGCGAAACTGATGGCCGAGGGTTTTTCCTGCCCCAGCTGCTGTAGGACAGTCCTGAATCCCTTCACCATCATTTCCAGGCAAAGGTCCAGCTGATTGGCATGAGAAGGCAGGGTAACGGTTTCCAGGATAAACTCCTCCCCCTTCATGGCATTGAAACGTAAAGAATTACCGCCGGCATCCAAGGTGAGCACCACGCGGGAATCGGTCTTGTATTTTCCCATTGCAGAATTATTTTTTCCAAATATCGGCAATTTTCCCGAACAATACAAACGCCGGGCCTGTCCCGAAAGCCAATAAAAATTGCTATTTTTGCAGTTGGAAAAACTGGATATGAAAGAATTCGAAATAGCCAAGAAGATAGGCCGGGAACTCAGCGAAGCGGAACTTAAGGAAGCGGGTGCCAAAGCCCTGGGAGTGAAGCCGGAAAAGCTTGGGAAAACGGTAATCGTGAAGCGGAGCGTGGACGCCCGCCAGGACATCCTTTACCGCTACCGGGTACAGGCCTTCCGGGAAGGTGAGGCCTGTGAACCTTACCAGACAGCCCCTTACAGGGATGTGCATCTGGCAGATCCCGTGATTGTGGTGGGCGCGGGTCCAGCCGGGATGTTCGCCGCCCTGAAACTGCTCCAGAAGGGCCTGAAACCCATTGTGCTGGAACGCGGCAAAGACGTAGAGCGCCGGAAGGTGGACATGGCCAAGCTCTCTACGCAGGGTGTCGTGGACCCGGACTCCAACTACTGTTACGGCGAAGGCGGCGCCGGTGCCTTCAGCGACGGAAAGCTGTTCACTCGCTCTTCCAAGCGGGGCGACATAAGGGAAGTCCTTTACCAGCTGGTGGCCTTCGGAGCCAGCAGTGACATCCTTATAGACGCCCATCCGCACATCGGCACGGACCGGCTGCCGGAAATCGTGAAAAACATCCGCCAGTGCATCGAAGACCATGGCGGGGAATATCATTTCGACAGCAGGGTCACTGCTATTGTCCGTCTTGCCGACGGTTTTGAAGTACACTGCGAATCAGTGGTTTACAAGGCTTCTAAAGTGATTCTGGCTACCGGGCATTCGGCCCGTGACATCTACGAACTTTTCCGGCGCAACGGCTGGGCCTTGGAAGCGAAAGGCTTTGCCCTGGGCGTCCGGGTGGAGCATCCGCAGTGGCTCATCAACCAAATCCGCTACCACGGCAAGTACCAGCCCTTCATGCCCACCGCCGAATACGCTTTCGTGCAGCAGGTGGAAGGCCGCGGGGTCTTCTCCTTCTGCATGTGCCCCGGAGGCATCCTGGTGCCCTCCTCCACCGAGGACGGGACGGTGGTGCTCAACGGCATGTCCAACGCGGCCCGCAACTCCAAATGGGCCAATGCCGGCGTGGTGGTGCAAATAGAGCCCGGAGACCAGCCGGAGCAGTATGAGGGTCCCTTTGCCCTGATGGATTTCCAGCGGGACATCGAACGCACCATGTACCGCTACGTACAGGAACATGGCGGCAGACACCCCTTGCAGGCCCCAGCCCAGCGGATGAAAGATTTCTGCCGGGGCATAGTATCGGCCGATCTTCCCAAGACTTCCTACCATCCGGGCACCCTGTCGGCCCCCCTGCACGAGCTGCTGCCGGAGCATGTGGCTTCACGGCTCCGCAGGGCCTTCCCGCAGGTGGACCGCCAGATGCACGGCTACTACACCAACGACGCCCTGCTGCTGGGCGTGGAATCCCGCACATCCTCGCCCGTACGCCTTCCCAGGAACCCGGAAACGCTTGAGCACGTGGATGTCCCGGGGCTATACCCTTGCGGGGAGGGAGCCGGCTATGCCGGAGGTATCGTTTCGTCGGCCCTGGACGGGATCAACTGCGCGGAAAAATGCGGATAATTTGCTAACTTTGCAGCCGCTATGGCAGATCTGATCCTGGGAATAGAATCTTCGTGTGACGACACTTCGGCGGCCGTCATCCGCGACGGCGTGCTGCTCTCCAACGTAATTGCCTCGCAGCAGGTGCACAAGGACTTCGGGGGCGTGGTGCCGGAACTGGCTTCCCGCGCCCATGAGCAGAATATTGTCCCGGTGGTTTCAGAGGCGCTCCGGAGGGCGGGCGTGAAGGCCCGCGACCTTACGGCCGTCGCCTTCACCCGCGGCCCGGGACTGCTGGGCTCGCTGCTGGTGGGCACTTCCTTCGCCAAGGCCCTTTCCCTTTCGCTGGACATCCCCATGGTCATGGTGAATCACCTGCAAGGGCACATCCTGGCCAGTTTCATCCGCCAGCCGGACGTCCCGCTGCGGGAGCCGTCCTTCCCCTATCTGTGCCTGCTGGTTTCCGGCGGCAATTCCCAGATTGTGAAGGTGAACAGCCCAACGGAGTACGAAATCCTGGGCCAGACCATCGACGACGCGGTGGGAGAAGCCTTCGACAAATGCTCCAAGATGCTGGGGCTGGGCTATCCCGGCGGGCCCGTCATAGACAGGCTGGCCAGCCAGGGAAATCCGGACCGCTTCCACTTTGCCAAGCCCAATATCCCGGGACTGGATTACAGCTTCAGCGGAGTCAAGACTTCCCTGCTGTACTTTGTGCGGGACCAGATGGCCCTGGATCCCTCCTTCCTGGAGAACAACAAGGAAGACCTGTGCGCCAGCTTCCAGAAAACGCTCATCGACATCCTGCTGCAGAAACTCATCCGTGCCGCCAAGGAAACCCGCATCCGGGAAATTGCCATCGGCGGAGGCGTAAGCGCCAACAGCGGCCTCCGGGCCAGGATAGAGGCCGAAGGAGTGAAGCGCCACTGGAACACTTATCTGCCGGAGCGCAAGTTCACTACGGACAACGCCGCCATGATAGCCGTTGCGGGCTGGTTCCAGTACAAGGCGGGGGTCCGTACTCCCCTGGACGTGGCCCCTGTTTCCCGAATGGCCGATTTCTGACATTGCACCTCCGTTTTTTACAAAAATTTCATTATTTTTGTAAATTACATGGCACGGTGGCTCAAAATACTTTTGAAGGTTGTGGGTTGGACGCTGGTTTCAGCGTTCCTGCTGCTGCTGGCCGGCATGGTGGCCGTGCAGTCCCCCGCCGTGCAGTCTTTCATCGGACGGCAGGTGGTGGAACGCCTCCGGGGCAGCATGGACGCCGACATCTCTTTCTCGGAAGTGAGTTTCAAACCCTTCGAAACCATCGTCCTCAAGGATGTCCTGATTACGGACCCTTCGGCCATCACCCCGAAAGCGGACACAGTGTTCCGGGTGCAGCACCTCTCCGCCAAGTTCTCCATCCGGGGGCTTTTTTATGACGAGGGCGTGCACGTGAGCCGCGTGCTCTTGCAGAACGCAGCCTTCAACCTGGTCGTCGAGCCCGCCGCCGGAGAAAAAACCACCACCAACCTCCAGCGCATCTTCCGCATTCCGGACAAAGACAAGCAGGAGCAGAAGGATCTGGGGAACCTTTTCGACGCCCGCCTGGTGGAGGCGCAGGACCTGCGTTTCCGTCTCATCAACCCGGTTGGGGAAGAAAACATGGCCCGCAGAGGGCAGTCGTACCCGGAGGGCGTCATCAACTGGAACAGGTTGGAAGCCTGGGTGAGCGGGCTCAAGGCAAGGGATATCCGCTATTCCCATGGCTTGATTACCGCCTCCGTGGAAGAGCTGCGCCTGGGAGAGGAAGAGACCTCGCTGGTGCTGGAGAATGTGAGCGGAAAAGTGAAGGTGGGGCACCGCCAGGCCCTCATCCAGGATCTGGAAATCCTGGAAAAAGACACGCATATCCTGGCCCGGAGCCTGCTGCTGGACGGCCCCCTGGCAGACTATTCGGAGTTCATAGACAAAATCCGGATAGAGGCGGACATCCTTCCGGGCACGCTGGTTTCCATGAAGACCATCGGCTATTTCGGCCCGCTCCGGGAGGGCGTCACGTTCCGGGGGCAGCTGCAGGGCAGGGCCAGCGGAACGGTGAGCGACTTCCAGCTTTCGGGCTTCACGGTACAAGACCCGGACAGCGGCGTCCGGCTGCAGGCGCAGGGCGGCATGAAGGGGCTTCCGGAAATCGAAGACTGCCTCCTGGATTTCAAGGTGGAAGAACTGGATTTCGACCTTCCGGGCGTGGCCGCTTTCGTCCAGTCCTGGGCTCCGGACACGAAACTGGACCTTTCCTCTCTTGCCAGAGGACAGCGCTTCGGCTTTGCCGGCAACGTACAAGGTCCCCTGAACGGCCTTTCAATCAAGGGAAAGCTCCTTCCGGACAGCGGAGAGGCAGGGGTGGATGTAATCCTCTCAAACATAGTGAACGCCCGGGCCGATATCGGCTTTGACGGAAGCCTGGAAACGCGGGAACTGGATCTGGGCCGGATCCTGGGAGTAAAGGAACTGGGAACCGCCAGCCTGAACACCCGCCTCAAGGCCAGTCTCACTTCCAAGGGCCCCGAACTCCGGCTGGACACGCTCCGGATTGCCCGCCTCAAAGCCCTGGACTACACCTATTCAGACATTTCCGGTTCCGGCTCTTACAAGAGCGGGACCTTCAACGGCAACATTGTATCGGCCGACCCCAACCTGAGTTTCCTCCTGCATGGGGCGGGCACTCCGGGCGAAGGTGGCGCCACCGACTACCAATTGTTCCTGAGCGTCGGTTATGCCGACCTTAATGCCCTGGGCTTTGACAAGCGGGGTACTTCAAGGATAAATTTCATGGCCGATTCCAGGCTTTCTCTTCTCTCGGAACAGAACTTTGACGGAGACCTCCTGATTTCGGAGCTTAATCTGGAAAACGATTCCGGCGTCCACGAGCTGGGAGACATCACCCTCACGGCCCAGGCTTCCGGCCATCGGCAACGGACAGAACTGAAATCGGCTTTCCTGGACATGAACTTCTCCGGAGGGAAATCCCTCCTGGACTTCATAAGCGACCTGAAGAGCCTCACCCTGGACACCGAACTGCCCTCCCTGCCGGAGACCGTTTCCACACCCTGGGACGGCACCGACTACGACTTCAGCCTGGTCACCCGGGACACGCGGGATCTTCTGGACTTTGTCCTGCCCGGACTGTATCTGGAAAACAATACCCGGCTGCAGGCAGGCATAGGGAAGGACGGAATGCTGGCCGCCCGGCTCACATCCGGCCGCCTGGCATACCAGGACAAATACCTGCGGGACGTGAGCCTTACGGTGGACAACGCCGGATCGGCCGTCCAGGCCGACCTGGTGACCCCCTCCCTGTACCTCCCGGGTTTCGAGCTCAAGGGAAACCGGCTGTCGCTCTTCGCCAACGAAGACCATCTGGGCTTATCGTATTCCTTCGACAACGAAGCGGATATGGAAACCCGGGCGGAACTGCTGCTGGGGGCCGACCTTTCCCGGGAAGGGAAAGAGCTGGCGGTGGACGCCCAGGTGCTGCCGTCCAATTTCTATTTCGAGGGGAACGGATGGGGCATTTCCTCCGAACGCATCTTCTTCAAGGGCGGCGAGTGGAAGGTCAGACGCCTGCTGGCCAGCCACGAAGACGAAACCCTGCTGGTAGACGGCGGTTTCTCTCCCACGCAGGCCGATACGCTCAACGTGAACATGGAGAAGTTCGACCTCTCGCTGCTGAACACCTTCACGGGCGGCCTGCTCTCGCTGGAAGGCCTGGCCACCGGGGAAGCGCTGGTGATTTCCCCTTCCTCCCCCGCTGTGGGCCTGCTGGCCTCCATCAGCTGCGACTCCACCATGGTGTCCGGGAAACGGCTGGGACAGCTGAACATCGGAAGCGTATGGAACGAACGGGAGAACCGCTTCGACATGAACGTCTACAACCGGCTGGACGGCAAAAGGACCCTGGGCGTACAAGGCTTCCTGAAACCTTCCACCGGGGAGCTGGAGGCCGAAGCCACCCTGGACGGGCTGGACCTGGAATATGCCGGCCCCCTGCTGGAAAGCGTGTTCTCGGAATTCGGCGGCGCGCTCAGCGGAGTGCTGCGGGCCGACGGCACCTTCCAGGATATCAAGCTTTCCAGCAAAGGGTTGCACCTGGACGACGGCCTCTTGACCCTGGACTTCACCCAGGTCCCCTACCATGTTTCCGGAGACCTGGACCTGGACAACAAGGGCTTGCATTTCACCAATGTGAGGGCACAGGACAATTACGGGGGCAACGGGTCCATCCGGGGCAGCGTGCTGCTGGACGGTTTCTCCCGCTACGGCATGGACGTGCACGTCCGGGTGAACCGGATGAAAGTGCTGGAAATCAAGCGGGGCATGAACGACCTGCTGTACGGGGACATCACCGCCAGCGGTACGGCCGATATCACCGGCTGGTCGCCGGACCTGAACCTGAACCTGGACGCTTCCACCGTCCGGGAAGGGAACCTGCACCTGCAGATTGGCTCTGCCGGCGGAAACCGCTCGGGACAGATGCTCACTTTCGTGGAGGCTCCGGCAGAAGGAGAGCCGGACCCGTACGAACAGATGATGGCCGCCGGGAACGCCAAGAGCCGGCGCACCAGGGGCAACACCGGCATCCGCCTCAACGTGCGCCCCACCCAGGAGGTGATGGTGTACATAGACCTGAGCGAAGACAATACCCTGATGGCCAGCGGGACAGGCTCCATCGAAATAGACAGCCAGAGCGCCACCAAATCCCTCACCCTCAACGGCAACTACGAGCTAAGCCAGGGCAGTTTCCATTTCTCGGCCCTGAACCTGGTGAGCCGGGACTTCTCCATCCAGGAAGGCAGTTCCGTCCACTTCAACGGAGACCTCTGGGACACAGACCTGGACGTGAACGGCCTGTACACCACCAAGGCCAGCCTGGCCAACCTGATTTCCGACGAAAACGCCGTGAACCGCCGTACGGTGAACTGCGGAATCAGCATCACCGACAAACTCAGGAATCCGCAGATTTCCTTCTCCATCGACATCCCGGACCTGAATCCCACCACCCAGGCCGAAGTGGAAGGGGCCCTGAACACGGACGACAAGGTGCAGAAGCAGTTCCTGTACCTGCTGCTCGCGGGCGGCTTCCTGCCCTCGGACGAGTCCGGCATCACCACCAACGGCTCGGAAGTGCTGCTCTCCAATGTCACCGGCATCATGGCCGGACAGCTGAACAACATCTTCCAAAAACTGAACATCCCGCTGGACCTGGGCCTCAACTACCAGTCCACCACGACCGGCACCAACATCTTTGACGTGGCCCTTTCCACCCAGCTGTTCAACAACCGGGTAATCGTGAACGGCTCGGTGGGCAACAGGCAGCTTTACGGCGCCACCACCTCGGAGGTGGCGGGCGACATAGACATAGAAATCAAACTGAACCAGAGCGGATCGCTCCGGGCCAACATCTTCTCCCACTCCGCCGACCAGTTCACGTCCTACCTGGACAACAGCCAGCGAAACGGCGGCGGCCTGGCCTACCAGCGGGAGTTCACCACCTTCGACCAGTTTATCCGGGAACTGTTCACGCCTGCCCGCCAGCGTCCTTCGGCCGATGAGTCCTCAGGAGAGACCCCGCCGCGCAGGACACAGCAGCCGGACGCGGCCGGCACCGGAAGACAGACCGTCCTGCAAATCGATTCCACCGGGCATGCCCTTGCAAGAGATGAAAAAATACGGTAAACTCTATCTGATCCCCTCCCCGCTGGGAGAGGGAGACCCTGCCGAGGTGCTTCCCGCCCCGGTGCTGGCTTTCCTTCCGGAACTGGACTGTTTCGTGGTGGAAGAGATCCGGACGGCCCGCCGCTACCTGTCCAAGGCCGGTCTCAAGGGCCGGATCGGGGATCTGGAGTTCCACGAGCTCAACGAGCATACCGATCCGGAAGCGGTGGAATCCTATCTGGAACTGTTCCGGGACGGGCGGAACGTGGGGCTCATCTCCGAAGCCGGCCTCCCTGCGGTGGCCGACCCGGGCGCACTGCTGGTGAGCCTGTGCCATCGGCATGGCATAGAAGTGGTTCCCTTCGTGGGGCCCTCTTCCCTGATGCTGGCCCTCATGGCTTCCGGACTCAACGGACAGTCCTTCGCTTTCGTGGGCTATATCCCGGCCAAGACGGAGGAACGGAGGCAAGCGCTGCGGACGCTGGAAAAACGCTCATCGGCCGGGCGGCAGAGCCAGATTCTCATAGAAACCCCGTACAGGAACGATGCGCTGCTTACCGACATGCTGCAGTGCCTCTCGCCCCATACCCGCCTCTGCGTGGCCGCCAACCTCACCTGCCCGGACCAGTACATCCGCACCCGGACCGTGGCCGAGTGGAAACGGGAACCCGTCACCATCGGCAAGCGCCCTTGCGTCTTTGTCATTCTGAGCGAAGCGAAGAATCTATGAAAGTAGCGTTTACCACCCTGGGCTGCAAGCTCAATTATGCCGAAACCTCCACCTACGAGCGGGGCTTCGTGGCCGCAGGCTGGGAAGTGGTCCCCTGGGCGGAAAAGGCCGACCTTTACCTGATCAACACCTGCGCCGTCACGGAAACGGCCGAAAAGAAATCCCGCAACCTGATCCGCCGGGCCCACAAGACCGCCCCCGAAGCCCGCATCGTGGTTACCGGCTGCTACGCCGAGCTCCGGAAAGAGCAGATTCAGGCCATCAACGGCGTCTGGAAGGTATTCGGCGCCAATGAAAAATCCCAAATCGTCTCCACCCTCTGTCATTCTGAGCGCAGCGAAGAACCTGCAACGACCTTCGGGGCATATAGTTCCGGCGGGGAACGGACCCGGAGTTTCCTGAAAGTGCAGGACGGCTGCGACAACTTCTGCGCCTACTGCACGGTCCCCTATGCCCGGGGACGGAGCCGGAGCCTTTCCATTGCCGAGGCGGTGGCCCATGCCAGGGAGATTGCAGCAAGCGGAGTAAAGGAAGTGGTGCTCACGGGGGTGAATACCGGAGATTTCGGCCGCACCAGCGGGGAGAGTTTTCTGGACCTGCTCCGGGCGCTTAATGAAGTGGAAGGAATTGAGCGATACAGGATTTCCTCCATAGAGCCCAATTTGATTACCCCGGAAATCGTGGACTGGATAGCCTCCGGGACCAAATTCCAGCGGCATTTCCACATCCCGCTGCAGAGCGGAAGCGACGTTCTGCTCAAACGGGTGGGACGGCGCTACGACACTGCGCTGTTCGCCTCCCGGATCGACTACATCCGGAAAGCGCTGGAGCGGCCCGGGGAACCGCCGGTCTTCTTCGGCATCGACGTCATCGTGGGCCTTCCGGGAGAAACGGAAGAGCTGTTCCAGGAAACCTACTGTTTCTTGCGGGACCGGATTGAACCGGCTTTCCTGCATGTATTCCCCTATTCCCGCCGTCCCGGCACAAGGGCGGCCGAATGGAAAGACCAGGTGCAGGACCGCATAAAAACCGAGCGGGCTGCCCGCCTGGAGGCATTGTGCAAGGAACTCCACAGCAGTTTCGTGGCCGCCAACAAGGGCCTCCGGGAAACGGTCCTGTGGGAGTCTTCCGTGAAGGACGGGCAGATGGGCGGCTATACCGGCAATTACATCCGCCTGGAACGGCCTTACGACCCTTCGCGGGTGAATACTTTGGAGGAAGTGGTATTATGACAAAGCTTACTTTTCTGGGAACCGGAACCTCGCAGGGCGTGCCCATCGTCGCCTGCCAGTGCGCCGTGTGCCAGTCGGCCAACCCGCGTGACAAACGGTTCCGCTCGTCGGCCCTGGTAGAATACAACGGCCTTACCATTCTCATAGATGCCGGGCCGGACTTCCGCAGCCAGATGCTTGCCCAAGGGGTCCGGCACCTGGATGCCATCCTGCTAACCCACAACCACAAAGACCATACGGGAGGATTGGACGACGTTCGGGCGCTCAATTACATAGACCGGAAAGCCGTGGAAATTTACTGCGAAGAGCGGGTGCTCCGGTCGCTTCGGGTAGAGTATTCCTATGCGTTCGAGGAGCACAAGTACCCAGGTGCACCGGAATGGCACGTGCACCTGATTGACGATCGGCCCTTCCGCATCGATTCCCTTGAGAACTGCGGCGAACTGGAGTGGGTGCACGACATCGGCTATTTCTACCGCCAGAAGGACGGTTCGCTCAAGCCTTCGGACAACGCCGTGAAGGAAGCCCCCCATGACCAGCCCAATGTAATTCCCATCCGGGGCGTCCACGGCCAGATGCCGGTACTGGGCTTCCGCTTCGGGAACATCGCCTACATTACCGACATGAGCACCCTCCCGGATTCGGAGCTGGCCAAACTCCAGGGGTTGGAACACGTTACCCTGAACACGGTGAGTTATCATCCCCATCACTCCCATTTCTCGCTGGAAGAAGCCCTGCACCTGGCCGAGCGGATCGGGGCCCGGCACACCTGGCTCACCCATCTCTCCCATGCTTTCCCCTCTCATCCCCTTTTTTGCACGGAACTCCGGGAACGCTGCCGGGAACTGGGCATCCGCTCAGACGTCCAGCCCGCCTTCGACGGTTTGACAATTGAGGGATAATTGTTATTTTTGCGAACACTAAAACCTTTTCCATGACCCAAGAAATTATCCAGACCATCGACAGCATCCAGGTAAGCCTGAATGCCGGCGGGATGAACACCATCAATATCATCCTGGCCTTTGTCATGTACGGAGTCGCGCTTGGGCATCAAGCCGCAAATCTTCGTAGAGGTGTTCAAAAAGCCCAAATCGGTGCTGCTGGGCATGCTGTGCCAGCTGGTGCTGCTGCCCGCCTTCACCTGCCTGCTGGCCATCCTCCTCACCGGCTGGATTTCGCCTATGATGGGCCTCGGAATGATTCTGGTGGCAGCCTGCCCGGGAGGGAACATCTCCAATTTCATGAGTTCGCTGGCCAAGGCCAACATAGAGCTTTCTGTAAGTCTTACAGCCATTTCCACGGCGCTTGCCGTACTCCTGACGCCCTTCAACTTCTGGCTCTGGGGAACGGTGTATCTGCATTCGGCCCATGTGGCGGCCACTGTCCCCACCCTGGTAATTCCTCTCTGGGAAGTGTTCAAGACCATCTTCATCCTGCTGGGCATTCCGCTGGTGCTGGGCATCCTCACCAGCCACTTCCTTCCCAAGGTGGCAGAGAAGCTCAAAAAGCCGCTCCAGTGGCTCTCCATCATCATCTTCATCGCCATGGTGGTGCTCTCCTTCGGCAGCAACCTGGACGCCTTCCTCAAGTGCATCAAGTACATCTTCCTGGTGGTGTTCATCCACAACCTGCTGGCCCTCGGAATTGGATTCGGCGTCGGGACCCTGGCCAAAGTTCCCTTCAGGGACCGCCGCACCCTCACAATAGAAACGGGTATCCAGAACTCCGGCCTGGGTTTGGCGCTCATGCTGGGAACCAGCATCTTCGCCGGTTTCCCTCCGCACGGCGGCATGCTGGTGATTACGGCCTGGTGGGGCATCTGGCACATCATCTCCGGCCTCACCGTCGCCACCCTCTTCAACCGCAGCAAACGCGCCGATGTCTGATTTCTGGATTCCCGACAAAGCCTACACCTTCTGGCGCCGCTACGTAGACTGGTGCACCAGACACAGTTTCTTCTCTTTGGAGACCGTGGGGGAACTGCCCCCGATGGACCAGGGGGCCTGGTTCATCGTGTCCAATCACACCCACACCCTGATAGACGCCTTGGTGCTTCTTCAAGGTCGCAGGGAGGCTACTGCCTTCGGCGCCCGGGCCGATGTCTTCCGCAATCCCACGGCCGCCCGGCTTCTGCATTTCTGCAAGATTGTCCCGCTGGCCCGCAAGGACCGTGATAAGCCGGAGGAAGTTGCCCACAACAGGCATGCAATGGAATACATCGATCAGATTGTGGCCCACGGAGTCCCGTTCTGTCTTTTTCCGGAAGGGAGGCATCGGCCCAAGCATTCCCTGCTTCCGCTGCGCCGTGGCGTAGCGTCCATGGCATTCAGAAGCGCCGCACAGCGCCCCACGTACATCCTTCCTGTAGGCCTGGATTACAGCGACTGGTTCCACTTCCGCGGCCGGGCGCGTATCCGATACGGAGAGCCCATCGACGTGAACGCCTTTGCATCGGCCGTTTCCGATGGAATTGAAGACAGCCGCCGGGACGCCCTTCTTCTGGAAGAGCTCTCCAAGCGCCTGTCCTCGCTGATCCTTTTCATTCCGGACGATGGCAGGTATGAGGAAACCCTTGCCCAATGCAAGGATTTGCAGCCGTCTCACCGCCTGAGGGACCGAATCCTTTCCGTGCTGCTGTTCCCGTTGTTTGTTGTCAGCGCGGTCCTGGCCCTTCCCATGTGGGTATCGGCCGAATCCCTCTGCGCCCGCATGAAAGACCATGCCTGGAACAACACGGTCCGCTACGCCGTGAAGCTGGTGAGCACCCCTCTTTGGGGACTGATCCTGGGTTTGCTCCTGTTCGTATTCTTTCCCCCGTGGATTGCCTTGGCGCTGCTTTTTCTGTTCCTCCCCTCCTACAGCTTTTTCTACGACTGGCTCAACCTGGCCGCCGGCCGCACCTCTCCCATCTAACAGCCCCCAGGAGCCAAAATGAAAAAAGGCCGGCTCCCTGTTTGGAGCCGACCTCAGGATTCTTGACGGTAATAAGCTTAGAGCTTGGGACCGGCCTTTACAAGGGCCTTGCCAGCGCGGTTGCTTTCGTACTTGTGGAAGTTCTTGATGAAGCGGCCGGCCAGGTCTTTGGCCTTCTCTTCCCACTCGGCGGCGTTGGCGTAGGTGTCGCGGGGATCCAGAATGCCGGTATCTACACCTTCCAGCTTGGTGGGAACCGCAAAGTTGAAGTAAGGGATGGTCTTGGTGGGGGCTTTGTCGATGCTGCCGTTGAGGATGGCGTCGATGATGCCGCGGGTGTCGCGGATGGAGATACGCTTGCCGGTACCGTTCCAGCCGGTGTTCACCAGGTAAGCCTTGGCGCCGCTCTTCTTCATCTTCTTCACCAGTTCCTCTGCATACTTGGTAGGATGCAGCTCCAGGAAAGCCTGGCCGAAGCAGGCGGAGAAGGTAGGAGTGGGTTCGGTGATACCACGCTCTGTACCGGCAAGCTTGGCGGTGAAGCCGGAGAGGAAGTAATACTTGGTTTGCTCAGGGGTGAGGATGGAAACCGGAGGCAGGACGCCGAAAGCATCGGCCGAAAGGAAGATGACCTGCTTGGCGGCCGGTCCGTGGCTTTCCGGACGCACGATCTTCTCGATGTGATAGATAGGATAGCTCACGCGGGTGTTCTCGGTGACGGACTTGTCGTTGAAGTCGATCTTGCCGGCGGCGTCCACGGTCACGTTCTCCAGAAGGGCGTCCCTGCGGATGGCGTTGTAGATGTCGGGCTCGGACTCCTTGTCCAGTTTGATCACCTTGGCATAGCAGCCGCCCTCGAAGTTGAACACGCCCTTGTTGTCCCAGCCGTGCTCGTCGTCACCAATGAGGAGACGCTTGGGGTCTGTGGAAAGGGTGGTCTTGCCGGTGCCGGAAAGGCCGAAGAAGATGGCGGTATTCTCACCGTTCATATCCGTATTGGCCGAGCAGTGCATAGCGGCAATGCCCTTGAGCGGGAGGTAGTAGTTCATCATGGAGAACATGCCCTTCTTCATCTCTCCGCCGTACCAGGTGTTCAGGATCACCTGCTCACGGGAGGTAACGTTGAAGGCCACGCAGGTTTCGCTGCGAAGACCCAGTTCCTTGTAGTTCTCCACCTTGGCCTTGGCTGCGCAGTAAACCAGGAAATCCGGCTCCTGGTCGAACTCTTTCTGGTTCTTGGGACGGATGAACATGTTGGTCACGAAATGGGCCTGCCAGGCCACCTCCATGATGAAGCGGACCTTCATGCGGGTGTCGGCATGCGTTCCGCAGAAACCGTCCACCACGAAGAGGCGCTTGCCGCTGAGCTGCTCCTGGGCCAGCTTCTTGACCACCTTCCAAGTGTCTACGGTCATTTTGTGGTTGTCGTTGGGATAACCCTCCGTGGTCCACCAGATTTCTCCGGGTTTTCCTTCCTTGGTGGTGTTGTCGTACACAATGTACTTGTCTTTGGGAGAGCGGCCGGTGTACACGCCAGTCATCACGTTGATGGCGCCCAGTTCAGTAACCTGCCCTTTGTCAAAGCCTTCCAGGCCGGGTTTGGTTTCCTCGTTGTAAAGAACCTCGTACGTGGGGTTGTAAAGGATTTCCTTCACACCCGTGATACCGTACTTTCTAAGATTGATATTTGCCATGATTTTGGGGTTATGTTAAATTTTAATTTTTTAAAATTTTACAAATGTACAAATTTCCCTTTTCTTTTCCAACAACCTATTTCCCGGTTTCCTTTTTTCTTGCTTCAATTCTTTTCCGGAGTCCGGGGCTCAGGGCCAGGCTGTCATCCAGAGAATCGGCCATATCCAGCCAGCGGGCGGCCAGGTCCAGGTCTTCCAGCAGGTAGAAAGACAGGCCGATGTTATAGCAGGCGCAGGCTTTCTGGACGTCGCTGCCGGATTTGAGGAAGGGGGCCCAGGCGTCGATGGCGCCCGTGAAGTTCCCGTCCAGCACCTTCTGCAGGGCGCCAATCCACTGCTCCGAGTCTATATTGTCGAAATAATAGTAGCTGAAACTCTCCGTCTGCCAGTTGGAAAGGAAGCGCTTGGCTATCCGGTTCCCCACGGTTTCCGCCTCGGGACCTGCCACTGCCGTACGGGCCTTGTCCTTGAGGTTTTCCTCCGGAGTAATGCCGTTGTTGTAGACGGCCGGCCGAAGCACTGCGGAACCGGTAAAGCGGCGGACTGCATCCTGCCCCATGCTGTCGTAAAGGTAAAGGGAAGTATTCAGCGGCATCTGGGCAAAGCAGACATAGGCCGAATCCACCGAACGGGCGTTCTGGAGCACATGGTTCTCTTCCAGGACCGTTTCTCCCAGGGAGGTGGTCAGCAGGAACACCACGTCCCCGCCGGTATCCATCACCAGGTCGTGCATCATCCCCAGCGAGAGGCTGTCGGCCTTGGGAATCCGGTACAGGCCTATCTGCTCCTCCCCCCCGAAATAATCCTCTTCCAAGGCACGGGCCAGTGCCGAAGCTGCGCTCCTGTTAAAAGCCGAATCGGCCGGGACATCTCCGTCCATGTACACCACGGCCACGGATTTGCGGAACAGGTCCACCCCGGAGTCCGAAGGTTTTCTGACATCCAGGTAATGGGTGAAAATCTCGGGCGTGCAGGAAACCGCCAGCACAAGGGCGGCGGCCAGAATTACTGAATGTTTCATATCACTTCTGCTGTAAGGTCATACTCGCCGGCTGCGGTTATGCGGACAGTAAGGAACTTTCCCACAAGGGATTGAGGATCTACCCCGCCGAAGGCCGCCGCCGTATGTTTTACCAGGATCTCACCGTCTACCTCCGGGCTCTCGAACTCGCTCCTGCAAACCAGGACGCCGTCCGTGAAATCGTCTACCAGGACGCGGACCTCCGTGCCGATCCGGGATTCATTGTATGCAAGGGATATGCCACGCTGCACTTCCATGAGCTTGTTCAGCCGGTTCTTTTTGGTGCGTTCCGCCACACTGTCCTGAAAATGCTCCGCGCCGTAGGTTCCCTCCTCTTCCGAATAGGTGAAGGCGCCCAGCCGCTGGAAGCGGGCTTCCTGCACAAAATCCAGCAGTTCCATGAAGTCTTTGTACTGCTCGCCGGGATGGCCGACAATGAGGGTGGTCCGGAGCACAACCCCCGGAACGCGTTCCCGCATTTTCCGGATGAGTTCCCGCGTCCAGGCCCCGTCCACCTGCCGGTGCATGTTGGACAGCACCCGGTCCGAGATATGCTGGAGCGGGATGTCCATGTACCGGCACACTTTGGGATTATGGGCCATCTCTTCCAGGACGTCCTCCGGGAAATCGGCCGGATAGGAGTAATGGATGCGGAGCCACTCGATGCCCTCCACCTCCGAGAGCTTCCTCAGAAGCGGGGCCAGCATGCGCTTTTTATAAAGGTCCAGACCGTAATAGGTGGTATCCTGTGCAATGATAACCAGTTCCCGGATGCCCTTGGAAGCCAGTTCCCGCGCCTCTTCCACCAGTTCCTCCATGGGGAAGGAACGGTGCGGGCCGCGGATGAAGGGGATGGCGCAATAGGAGCAGCGGCGGTCGCAGCCTTCCGAGATTTTGAGGAAGGCATAGGGCCGGCCGGGGCTTGTGAGCAAACGGCTGTGGCCGAGAGACTTGTCCGGACGGCAGCCCAGCGCCTCGATGAGCGGATCCAGGCTGCGGGC
>FLNX01002827.1_pt1 | contig 55542 bp, 55 predicted proteins | sample 1140341 | NCBI WGS metagenome assembly FLNX01 (sample SAMEA3878208, study PRJEB12797) | bioreactor metagenome | biome: Moose rumen | place: Sweden | collected 2011-10
TCTCAGCCGAGCTGTACTAATAGCCCGAAATCTTTCATTTCAGAGTACAAGCCAGGGAAAGAGCAAGAATCGAAATCCGGACGTATCTTCGGAGTGTCTCTCAAGAACCATACTGCGGTGGCTATAGCATTGTGGACCCACCTCTTACCATTCCGAACAGAGAAGTTAAACGCAATCACGCCGATGGTACTTACACACCAGTTGGGAGAGTAGGTAGCCGCCGTTCTTTCACGAGCCCGAGGGTCGCATGACCCCCGGGCTCTTTTGTTTGCCGGTTATGTGATAGTATTTCCTCGGGGGCCCCCGGGTGGATTTTAGAACTCTTCTTTAATATTATAACGGTTGCGGTCGCCGGAACTGCGGGATATCATTTCTCCTACAAAGCCTGCGAGGAATGACATGACGCCGAGAATGACGGCCACCAGTGCGAGATAAAAGAGGGGCTGATCGGTTACGGGGCGGAAATACAGCCCGTTGCCCTGGCGGACCAGTTTGGTGACTATGATGACTATCACCATGATGAAACCCACCAGGAACATGGTAAGGCCGCTGTAGCCGAAGAAATACATGGGCTTCTTGCCGAAGGTGCTCAGGAACCAGATGCTCATGAGGTCGAGGAAACCGTTCACGAAGCGGTTCATGCCGAACTTGCTCTTGCCGTATTTGCGCTTCTGGTGATGCACCTTCTGCTCGCCTATCTTGCCGAATCCGGCATTCTTGGCCAGATACGGGATGTAGCGGTGCATTTCCCCGTACACTTCGATGTTCTTCACGACCTCCTTGCTATAGGCCTTGAGGCCGCAGTTCATGTCGTGCAGCTTGATGCCGGTGACCTTGCGTGCGGTGGCGTTGAAGAGCTTGGATGGGAGGTTCTTGGTGAGCTTGTTGTCCTGACGGTGCTGCTTCCAGCCCGAAACCACGTCGTAGCCTTCCCCGGTGATCTTCCTGTACAGGCCCGGGATTTCGTCGGGGGAGTCCTGCAGGTCGGCGTCCATGGTGATGACGACGTCGCCCTGCGCCTTGTCGAAACCGCAGTAAAGGGCCGCCGACTTGCCGTAGTTGCGCCTGAAGCGGATGCCATGCACCTGCGGATTGGCCGCCGAGAGGCCCTTTATGACCTCCCATGAAGAATCGGTGCTGCCGTCGTCAATCATGATTATTTCGTATGAATAACCCTCGGAGAGCATGACTCTCCTGATCCAGGCTTCGAGTTCGGGAAGGGATTCCGCCTCGTTGAGCAGGGGGATGACTACTGAGATATCCATCATTGATTGTCTTTAAAAGGATCGTCCTGCACGGGGGCGGGGATGTTCCGGGAGAATATGGAAGAAAGGACGGTGCCGAACAGCCAGCACCAGATGAGATTGCTGAAGAACCCTATGGCGGGCATGTCGGGGAGTATGTCCTGCATTGCGGCGAGCGTGCCGGAATCCATCATGCCGGAATACGATGCGAGCGCCGTTTCCATGGCGGAAGAGAGCATTTCCGGATCGATGTACAGCACATATACAAGATAGAACCCGGAATAGAGAAGCGCAGAAAACAGGGCTGTCGCCATTCCGAAATGGAATACCTTCCGGTTGTCGGCCGAAGGGTTGCGCTTCGAGAAAGCGAGCAGGAAGTGCCTCAGGAGGAGGATGCAGGCTGCAAATTTGACCGCCCAGAGCACGAAATCGAGGATTCCGATCAGGACGGCCGTGGCGCCCGTGCCCGCGAACTTGGAAGTGAGCATGGTGACGACCATGTAGGCTATGGACACGAAACCCAGCACCAGCCCGGGGACGGCGGCTTCGTTCCAGATGTTGATTCTTTCTTCTGCCATATGATTTACAAATATACGGAAAAAATGTCTTATCTTTGTCGGCTATGATTAAAATCACTTTTCCGGACGGCAGTGTAAAGCCCTTTGTTGAAGGCGTCACCGCCTATGAAATCGCCGAAAGCATTTCGCCCAGGCTGGCAGCGGAGGTGCTGGCTGCCAATGTAAACGGCACTACGGTCGATTTGACGCGCCCCATTTCCGGGGACGCGGAGGTCAAACTTCTCAAGTGGGAGGACGACGACGCCAAAAAGGTATTTTGGCATTCCTCTTCACATCTTATGGCAGAAGCCCTCGAAGCCATCTACCCGGGCGTCAAATTCGGCATCGGCCCCGCCATCGACAACGGCTTCTACTACGATGTCGATCTCGGCGGCAGGACAATCACCGATGCCGACCTTCCCGCAGTCGAGAAAAAGATGCTCGAACTGGCCCGCGGAAAGGAGGATTTCAAGAGAATCAGCGTCTCCAAGGCCGATGCCATGGAGCATTTCAAGGAAAAGGGCGACCAGTACAAGTGCGAGCTCATCAGCGAGCTCGAAGACGGCACCATAACCTACTACAACAACGGTCATTTCACCGACCTCTGCCGCGGTCCGCACCTGCGCAATACCGACGTCATCAAGGCGGTCAAGCTCACCGCCATCGCCGGTGCATACTGGCGCGGCGACCAGAACCGCCAGCAGCTCACCCGCATCTACGGCATCACCTTCCCCAAGAAGAGCATGCTCGATGAGTATCTGGTGCTGCTCGAAGAGGCCAAGAAGCGCGATCACCGCAAGCTCGGCAGGGAAATGGAGCTCTTCACCTTCAGCAGCCGCGTAGGCCTCGGCCTTCCCCTGTGGCTGCCCCGCGGCGCCGTGCTCCGCTACCGGCTGGAGAAATTCCTCCGCGCAAAGCTTGATGAGCAGGGCTACATGCAGGTGGTCACCCCGCACATAGGCAGCAAGCAGCTCTACGTAACTTCGGGCCACTGGGCGAAATACGGCAAAGACTCGTTCCAGCCCATCAAGACCCCCCAGGAAGGAGAGGAATACATGCTCAAGCCCATGAACTGCCCGCATCACTGCGAAATCTACGCATCCAAACCGCACTCATACAAAGACCTTCCCATACGCCTGGCCGAATTCGGCACCGTGTACCGCTATGAGCAGAGCGGCGAGCTCCACGGGCTCACCCGCGTGCGCAGCTTCACCCAGGACGACGCCCACATGTACGTGCGTCCCGACCAGCTCAAGGACGAGTTCAAGAAGGTCATCGACCTCATCCAGTATGTCTTCAGCGTGTTCAAGTTCGACAAGTTCACCGCCCAGATCTCCCTGCGCGACAAGGTCAACCGCGACAAGTACATCGGCACCGAGGAAAACTGGGAGAAGGCCGAGCAGGCCATCATCGAGAGCTGCGCGGAAAAGGGTCTTCCCGCCAAGATAGAATACGGCGAGGCCGCCTTCTACGGGCCCAAGCTCGACTTCATGCTCAAGGACGCCCTCGGCCGCGAGTGGCAGCTCGGCACCATCCAGGTAGACTACAACCTGCCCGAGCGCTTCGAACTCGAATACACCGACGCCGACGGCAGCAAGAAGCGCCCCGTCATGATTCACCGCGCTCCCTTCGGAAGCATCGAGCGTTTCACCGCCGTGCTGCTCGAACATACCGCCGGCCATCTGCCCGTGTGGCTCTCTCCCGACCAGGTTAAAGTGCTGCCAATCAGTGAGAAATTTGCAGATTATGCAAAAAAAGTTTGCGAATTGCTGAAAAATTCCGAAATTCGCGCTTCCATAGACGACCGCAATGAGACTCTCAGCAAGAGAATCAGGGACATATCCCTTCTCAGAGTGCCTCTGATTGCGATTGTAGGCGAAAAGGAAGCCGCCGACGGCACCGTCTCCGTAAGAAGGGATGGCGTGAACGTCGGGACTATGGCCGCACAGGAATTTGTTAAATACATTGAAGCTGCAATTGCAGAAGAACTTAAGAACTAGTTAATGCCAGGACCTTACAGACCAAAGCCCACCTACAAACCGGGCGGACGCAAGCCGGATTCCCGTCTGAACCAGAAGAAGGACGAGAACGAACTTGCGATCAACAATCAGATCCATGCCCCTCAGGTGCGTCTCGTAGGAGACAACATCCCCGAGCCCGGCATCTATCCGATTTCCAAGGCTCTCGCAATGGCGGACCAGATGGAGCTCGACCTGGTGGAAATCAGCGCCAAGGCCGATCCTCCAGTCTGCAAGATTCTGGATTACCAAAAGTACAGCTACCAGCAGAAGAAGAAGGCCAAGGAGATGAAGGCCAACTCCACCAAGGTGGTCATCAAGGAAATCCGCTTCGGTCCCAACACCGACGAGCACGATTTCCAGTTCAAGCTCAAGCACGCCCAGGAGTTCCTCCAGGAGGGTTCCAAGGTAAAGGCTACAATATTCTTCAGGGGCCGCAGCATCATGTTCAAGGACCAGGGCGAGAAACAGCTTCTCCGCTTTGCGGTGGAACTCGAAGAGTTCGGCAGGGCCGAAACCATGCCCACGCTCGAAGGCAAGCGCATGAACATCATGATCGCCCCCATAAAAAAGAAATAATCCGTGTGAACGGACGTTATATTATTAATTAAAAACCAAACAAAATGGCAAAGCTTAAAACCAACTCCGGTGCCAAAAAGCGTTTCGCGCTTACCGGATCGGGAAAAATCAAGAGGAAGCACGCTTACCACAGCCACATCCTCACCAAGAAGACCAAGAAGCAGAAACGCAATCTTGATCACTTCTCCATCCTCGACAAGACCAACGTCAAGCAGGTCAAGGAATTGTTAGTACTCTAAAAGCAAAGAATCATGCCAAGAAGTGTAAACTCCGTAGCCTCAAGGGCTCGCCGCAAGAAGGTTCTCAGCAGGACCCGCGGCAATTTCGGCGCCAGGAACAATGTCTGGACCGTTGCAAAGAACACCTACGAGAAAGGTCTTTCCTACGCGTATCGCGACCGTCGCCGCAAGAAGGGCGCATTCCGCGCACTCTGGATCCAGCGCATCAACGCCGCCGCACGCCAGTATGGCCTTACCTACTCCCAGTTCATGGGCAAACTCGCCAAGGAGAACATCGGCCTCAACCGCAAGGTTCTCGCCGACCTGGCCATGAACAATCCCCAGGCTTTCGAAGCCATAGTTAACTCTGTAAAGTAGAAGCATAGTCGTGAGCCTGAAGGAATTCACGGGAAACAAGTGGACAAAGTTCACTTTCTGGGCTTTGCTTTACGTCCTGTGGGTTGTCTGGCTGGGGAATTACTGGTGGCTGTTCGGACTGGTAGTCATCTTTGACATCTTCATCACCAGGAAGGTGCATTGGAACTTCTGGAAAAAACGCTACAAGGAAGGGGAAAAACACAGCGCCGCAAATGACTGGCTCGACGCCATCATATTCGCGGTCATCGTGGTCACCTTCATCAACATGTTCTTCTTTCAGGCATTCAAGATTCCTTCTTCCTCAATGGAGAGCACTCTCTATACCGGAGACCATCTCTTCGTGAGCAAATTGACATATGGGCCGCGCGTCCCCCAGACGCCCCTGACCATCCCCTTTACGCACAACGTAATCTTTGGGAAAGAGAGCTACAGCACGCTCATCCAGAACGATTACCGGCGCCTGAAAGGGTTCAGGGAAGTCCGCAGAGGCGACTGTGTGGTTTTCGGCTTCCCCAACGGAGATACAGTTCTCCGGAAAGCCCCGGCAGAAGACTATTACGCCCTTTGCCGCATGATGGGGAGAAAACAGGTCATTGACAATCTGGGTCCCGTGATTGTCCGTCCTGCGGACAAGAAAGACCACTACGTAAAAAGATGTGTGGCTGTAGCCGGCGACACTCTCGAAGTCCGCGAGGGCCTCGTATGGGTGAACGGCGAAAAGCAGAAGGTCTACGACGGCCAGCAGCTCAGCTACAGGGTCACGACGTCCGGCGGCAGAATCAATTCCAAGCTTCTGTCCAAGCTGGGCCTGAACCTCGGGGAATTGTATTACGACGCGCTCATGCCCGGTTATCCGGCCATGCCGCTCACCTCGGAAATGCTTTCCCAAATCGCATCTTTCAGCAACGTGGTCAGCGTGGAAGCGAATCTGGACACCTATCCGGCCGACGAGCCGGGCGGAAGTCTTTCCGTCTTCCCCTTCAGCGAGGACTATCATTGGACGCGCGATTTCTTCGGTCCGCTATGGATTCCCGAAAAGGGAGTCACTGTGGAACTTACGGAGGAGAATTATCCCCTGTACGAGAGGCTGATCCGCGACTATGAGCATCACGACCCGGTGAAAGCTCTGGAAGAAGGCACTTACACCTTCGCTCAGGACTACTACTTCATGATGGGAGACAACAGGCACAATTCCCTCGACTCCAGGTACTGGGGCTTCGTCCCCGAAGACCACATCGTCGGAACTCCGTCTGTGATATGGCTCTCCACCGTACGCGGGAAGAGTTTCCCGGAAAACATAAGATGGCGCAGATTCTTGAAGATTGTGCGGCCTGCAAATTGAAATAAAAATTAAAAATTATAAAGTCATGGCAAAAGTTTGTCAAATAACCGGAAGGAAAAGAATGAAAGGCAACAACGTTGCCCATTCCAAGCTGCGTACCAAGCGCGACTTCTCCCTCAATCTCAAGAACAAGAAGTTCTGGAGCGAGGCGGAGCAGAGGTACATCACCCTTAAAGTGTCCTGCAAGGGTATCAGGGAAATCGAGAAGAACGGCCTCGACGCCACTCTCGCAAAAGCCCGCAAGGCAGGATTCGTAGACCTTGTTTAAATTTTTTGGATTATGGCAAAGAAAACAAAAGGAAACAGGGTGCAGGTCATCCTCGAGTGCACCGAGCAGAAAGAAAGCGGTGTTCCCGGAATGTCTCGTTATATTACCACCAAGAACAAGAAGAACACTCCCGACCGTCTTGAGCGCAGGAAATACAATCCTTTCCTGAAGAAGGTCACAGTTCATCGTGAAATAAAGTAAAGGAGAACAATTATGGCAAAGAAAGCCGTTGCAACATTCGCAGCCAAGGCCGGCTCCAAGAGCATGGTCAAGTGCATCCGCATGGACAAGTCCCCCAAGACCGGCGCATATGTCTTCACGGAGCAGCTGGTAGAAGCCGACAAGGCCAAGGACTTCTTCGCAAACAAGAAGTAAATCATAATCATAGCTGAAAATGGAGCCGTTCCCGCATGGAACGGCTCCATTTTTGCTTTAAAATGACTATCTTTGCTCTTTGCAGACAGTATGGCACTGAATTTCTTCCAAAAGATCTCCCGCGCCGTTGCCGGGAAGTCCAGGGTGGACGACGAAACCCTGGACAACATAGAGGAGGCCCTTATAGAAAGCGACATGGGCGTGGATACCACGCTCAAGATAATCGACAATCTGGAGGAGCGCGTGGCGAGGGACAAAATGATGTCCTTCGACGAACTCGTGGGCTATCTGCGCGACGAAATCGGCAAATTGCTCGACGTCGGGGGAGCGGGTCCCATGGTGATGGACCGCAAGCCCTACGTGATTCTCGTGGTGGGCGTGAACGGAGTGGGGAAGACCACCACCATAGGCAAGCTCGCGCACCTCTTCAAAAGCCAGGGCAAGAAGGTGGTGCTGGGAGCGGCCGACACCTTCCGCGCCGCCGCGGTGGACCAGCTGGACATCTGGGCGGAACGCGCGGGAGTCGACATCGTCAAGCAGAAGATGGGCTCCGATCCCGCCTCCGTGGCCTTCGACACCGTGAAGAGCGCCGTGGCGAAGGGGGCCGACGTGGTTCTCATCGACACCGCCGGCCGTCTGCACAACCGCATCGACCTCATGAACGAGCTGGGCAAGATACGCAACGTCTGCGGCAAGGCCTTCCCCGGCGCTCCCGACGAGGTCATGCTCATCCTCGACGCCTCCACCGGCCAGAACGCCTTCCAGCAGGCCAGGGAATTCTCCCGGGCCACTACGGTTACTTCGATCGTGGTCACCAAGCTGGACGGAACCGCCAAGGGCGGCGTGGTGGTGGGGCTAACCGACACTTTCCACGTCCCGGTGAGGTTCATCGGCACCGGAGAGGGCATGGCCGACCTGGAACCCTTCGACCGCGAAGAGTTCGTGGAGAGCCTTTTCAATCCCGAAGAGTTAAAAAACAAATAAGTATGAAAGTTTCTTACAATTGGCTTAAGGAGTATCTCGACTGCGACCTCACGCCCGCGCAGATGGCGGAGGTGATGACCAATATCGGCATTGAGGTGGCGGGAGTCGAGGAAGAAGAGGAAATCCCCGGCGGACTTGCCGGCGTGGTGGTTGCGGAAGTGCTTGAATGCGAGCCGCATCCGAATTCCGACCATCTCCATGTAACCAAGGTGGACGACGGCAGCGGAGAGCCCCTCACCGTGGTGTGCGGCGCTCCCAACGTGGCTGCCGGGCAGAAGGTGCTCTTCGCGCGCATAGGCGCGGTGCTCCCCGGCGACTTCAAGATAAAGAAAAGCAAGATACGCGGAATCGAGTCGTACGGCATGATCTGCGCCGAGGACGAGCTGGGAATCGGCACCAGCCACGACGGCATTATGGTGCTTCCCGCCGAGGCCGTGACCGGCACTCCGGCAAAGGAATATCTGCATCTCAAGACCATGGCCGTCATAGAGTACGAACTCACCGCGAACAGGGTGGACGCCGCTTCCCACATGGGTGTCGCCCGCGACCTGTACGCCTGGATGGCCCTCAACAAGAAGAGGGGAGGGATAAAATACCCCGACGTTTCCGCCTTCAGCGCGGGCAAGGGCGAGGGCATTCCCGTGGAGGTGCTCGACAGCGAGGGCGCGCCCCGCTACACAGGGCTCACCATCAGGGGGATAAAGGTCGGGCCGTCTCCCGAGTGGCTGCAGCAGAAGCTGATCAGCATCGGCCTGCACCCCATCAACAACGTGGTGGACATTTCCAATTTCGTGCTGTTCGAACTCGGGCAGCCCCTGCACACCTTCGACGCGTCGAAGATCCGGGGCGGCAAGGTGATAGTGCGCAGGGCCGCCGAAGGCGAAGCCATCCGTACCCTCGACGGCGTCGACCGCACTCTCAGCGCCGCCGACATGGTGATAGCCGACTCCGAGGGCCCGATGTGCATCGCGGGCGTGTTCGGCGGCGAAGCGAGCGGAGTCAGCGATTCCACCACCGACCTCTTCATCGAAAGCGCATACTTCGATCCCGCGAGCATACGCCGCACCTCCAAGACCCAGGGGCTCCAGACCGACGCCTCGTTCCGTTACGAGCGCGGATGCGATCCCGACATAGTGATTTACGCGCTCAAGCGCGCCGCCCTTCTGGTCCTCGAACTGGCCGGCGGCCACATTGAGGGCGGAATCCGCGAGGTGTATCCCAGGAAGATAGAGCACAAGATAATCGAGATCGATTACGACCGCATCGATTCGTTCGTAGGCCAGAAGATAGGCAGCGAGGCGATCGAGACCATTCTCGGCGCCCTCCGCTACGAGTTCCTCAGGAAAGACGCGCACGGCGCCACCGTGGAGGCTCCTTCCTACATGATAGACGTCTACCGTCCCGCAGACGTGGTCGAGGAAATCCTCAGGATTTACGGTTACGACAACATTGCGCTTCCCCATCACATGAAGATGAGCGTGAACGCCACGCCCAGGCCCGAACCCGAAGCTCTCCGCAACCAGATAAGCAACTTCCTGGCAGCCAACGGGTTCTCCGAGACCATGAACAACTCGCTCACCAAGGAAGATTACTACAGGGGTCTGAACTCCTTCCCCCCGGAGCGCTGCGTGCGCATCGTCAATCCGCTCAGTTCCGACCTTGCCGTAATGAGGCAGACCCTCATCATGAACGGCCTCGAGGTCGTCGCCTACAACGTGAACAGGCAGATATACCGCATCAAGACCTTCGAGTACGGTTCGGTGTATCAGCGCCTTCCCGAAAAGTCCCCGGAGACCCTCGAAGGCTATGAAGAGCATCCCTGCTTCGCCATGTTCATGAGCGGCACTCCCGAAAAGAACTGGGATGCCGCGGCGCGCAAGAGCGATTTCTATCAGCTCAAGGGTTATCTCGAGCTGCTCCTCAGGCGCTATGGCGCCGATCTTTACCAGCTTCCTGCCGGTCCCGCCCCCGAAGATGTCTTCTCCGAAGGAATGAGATACTGCCTGCCGGGCTCCGAGAGGCAGCTCGCCGTCATCGGCGTGGTCAGGCCCGCCCTCTGCAAGCGCTTCGGCATCAAGCAGGAAGTGGTCGCCGCCGAGATAAACTGGAATGAGCTCTTCACCCTCATCAAGCGGGACAAGATCAGCTTCAGCGAGCTTCCGCAGTTCCCGCAGGTGCGCAGGGACCTCGCCCTCCTGCTCGACGAGAACGTCCGCTACAGCGACCTTCGCGCCGCCGCATTCAGGAGTGCCAGGCACATTCTCCGCCAGGTGGGCCTGTTCGACGTGTACCGCGGCGACAAAATCCCTTCCGGCAAGAAGCAGTATGCCATGAGCTTCGTGCTGCGCGACTCCGACCGCACCCTCACCGACGCCGACGTGGAGCGCATCATGGACAGGATACTGGAAAACTACAAGAAAGAATTCGGCGCCGAACTCCGATGAAACTCCCCGTAAGACACGCGTTGGCCGCCCTTTCGCTCCTGCTCGCGCTTTCCGCGTGTACGGAGCGGCGTGCAAGGGTGATTCCCGAGAGGAAATTCTCGGAAATCACCGCGGACATGCTGGTTGCCGACCAGTGGCTTTCCGGCAATCGCAAGGCCAGGCTCCAGGCCGACACCACGCTGTTTTACGGGCTCATATTCGACAAGTACGGCTACTCGTTCAAGGATTACGACAAGAGCGTGAACCATTACCTCAAGTATCCTGCCGTCTACGCCAGGGTATTCGACCGCGCGGCGGCCATACTCGAAAAGAGGCTGGTCAAGGTAAGGGAGGAAAACGAATTCGAAAAGAAGGTCGAGGATCTGGAGAAGTACCTCCACAAGTACGCTCCGCCGTTCGTCGATTTCCAGCATGATACCTTAATCGGAACAGAATTGTATGTTACGCGAAGAGACAGTGTTCGGGCCGATACGGTCGAGACGGCTCGGCAACTCACTCGGGATAAACCTTCTCCCCGAACGAGGGAAGATTTGTAATTTCGACTGCATCTACTGCGAGTGCGGCTGGAACAGGGACGGACGCGGCGACAGCACCCTGCCCACTGCGGCGAAAGTGCACGGCGCGCTCGAATCGAAGCTCCGGGAATGTGCCGGGGAGGGCATCCCCATCGACTCGATAACCTTCTCCGGGGACGGGGAACCCACCCTCAATCCGGAATTCCCTCAGATAATAGACGACACTCTCGCCCTGCGCGACAGATACTATCCCGACGCTGTGGTGTCGGTGCTTACCAATGCCACCATGACCGGCCGCAAGGAGATTTTCGACGCCCTCAGGAAGGTGGACAAGCCCATCCTCAAGCTGGACGCCCCAACCGATGAGCTCGCCCGCATCATCAACCGCCCGCAGGGGGATTACCATGTGGAGGACGTGGTCCGCAACATGGCCGCGTTCGGAGGGGATTTCATCCTCCAGACCATGTTTCTCCGCTCTCCGCTCTTCGACACTTCCTCGCCCGAAGTCCTCGGTCCCTGGATGGACATAGTGCGGTCTCTCCGTCCCAGGGAGATAATGGTCTACACCATCGACCGTCCCGTCCCTGGGGAGGGGTTGCGAAAGTTTACCGGTGAGGAGATGCGCGCTCTCGTGCAGCCGCTTGTCGATGAAGGTTTTAAAATCCAGATAAAGTCATGACATATTCACAGAAGTACAATTATGCCCCCGACATCGAGGCGATGAAGGCGGCTCTCGAAAAAATCGTCGGAAGCGGGAAGGATTTGGATTCCCCGGAAATCCTCAAGACATGCTTCTCCTTCATGGACCTCACTACCCTGCGCACCCAGGATACGGTTGAAACCGTAAATAATCTCGTTGGCAAGGTGACCCTCCTGACCAGGGAGTATCCCTCCTATCCGCTGCCTGCATCGGTATGCGTATATCCCAATTTCGCTTCGACGGTCAGGGCATCCCGCCCCTCCGAAGAACTGCACGTGACCACCGTGGCGAGCTGTTTCCCCAGCGCGCAGAGCTATCTCGAAGTGAAGGTACGCGAGTGCGAACTGGCAGTCGAAAACGGGGCTGACGAGGTGGATATCGTATTGGCTCTCAATTCTTTCCTTGCCGGTGACATGGAATCCGCCGCCGCTGAAATCCGCGCCATGAAGGCTGCCCTTGATGCGGCCGGGGCAAAGCTCGGAAGGCGTGTCGTGCTCAAGGTCATCCTCGAAACCGGCCTGCTCGGTACTCCCGGGAACATCGCCGAGGCGTCTTTCCTCGCAATGGAGGCGGGGGCCGACTTCATCAAGACCAGTACCGGAAAGGTCGACGTGAACGCCACTCCCGAGGCGGCCTTCGTCATGTGCGAATGCATCAGGGCTTTCTACCTCAAAACGGGCCGCAAGGTCGGCTTCAAGGCCGCCGGCGGCATCTCCAACGCCAAGGATGCCCTTTGCTATTACCACATAGGCCTCGAAATCCTTGGTCCCGAATGGATGAACAAGGAGACTTTCCGTTTCGGCGTCAGCCGCCTCGGCAACAGCCTCATGAGCGCCATCGAAGGAAAGCCCGTGGTTTTCTTCTAGCCCCGGCGATTAAAGAAACGTAAATTTTTTGCTGCAGAATTTCTTTAAGATTCCGGATTTTTCAGGCCTTGCGCGGGCCTGTAGGGCATAAAACGGAAGTTAAACGTTTACTTATTTGATACACGCTTTTTTCGTTCCCAACTTTGCCGGCGTTGATTATAACACCGCAGAGAATGAAAAAAGTATTGTTAGTCATCGCGGTCGCCGCAGCAGTCTGCGCATGTGATCCGCTGGACTTCTTCAATCAAAGGGGGGAGAAGGTCGACAATCTGGAAACCCTTTCACACGGAATGATAATCCTCGGAGACAAGCTCGAGGACCCTTATTCCGTAGACAATATCACCAAGGCCCTGGTTTCGCTGTATCCCACCAAGGCCGACGTAAACGTCAGCACCACCCACCTCTACGTGCGATTCCTGCCTTCAGACGAGGATCAGTTCAATCTCCTGGAAGACATGGGGGTGGAGATGCTGGACCATCCCGTAGACTTCCAAATAAAGCGGGAGGGGGACTACTACCATGATCCCGAAATTCCGGAGGACGACGTCACCTGGCAATATGCGGTGGTGGCTCCCGATTTTGAATTTCCCGAGGGCGTGAAGTACGAGATTCTGGAAAACTGCCACATCACCGAGTCCAGGCCCGCGGTAAGGGCCGCCGACGGCATCGACTGGGAGGCGGTGGAAAGGGAGTCGTTCCGGCTTACCGGCAATGCCTCCCTGCTGCCGTCCCAAACCAAAGCCGACGAGGAGGAAAGCGCCATTCCGGAAGGCAGGATAACGATTCTTGACAGCTACAAGGGCGACGAGCCCATCGGAGTCGCAGGGGTGCGGGTATCGTGCAATTCCTTCGTGAAGTTCGCTCATGCCTACACCGACGAAAACGGTTATTACAAGATGGACAAGTCCTTCAGTTCGGCACCCCGTTACCGTCTGGTCTTCAAGAACCGGAAGGGCTTCGCGATAGGATTCAACCTGATCCTGTGCCCCGCGTCTTTCTCGACTCTCGGCCAGCAGAGCCAGAAGGGCTGCGACGCCACCATAGACAAGTATTCCGACCGTCACCTGTTCATCCGCAGCGTGGTCAACAACGCCGGGTGGGACTACTACGGCATCTGCAAGGGGGAGTCGGGCACCATAAGCACGCCTCCCGCGAACCTGCGGATATGGCTTTTCGACGGCATCATGAGCAGCAGCACCGTCATGATGCAGCAGGGCGTTGGCATAGACAACACCATAATCGGCGAGTATCTGGGGAAATACACCCCGCTGGTCAAGGTGTTCCTTCCCGACATCACGCTCGGCCTCAGGGAGAGCGAGGATTACGCCTCGGTATATGCTACGGCGATCCACGAGTTCGCCCATGCAAGCCATTTCATGCAGGTGGGCTCCACCTATTGGAACACTCTCGAAGAGTTCATACTCAAGTCTTTTCTGTCATCCGGATTCGTCACCTACGGAAACGGCACGGAAGAGAACCACGGGTATTGCGAGGTGGCGGAAATGTGGGCCTACTATATGCAGACCCGTCTATACCACGACCGTTATCCCGAATCCGACACCGCCTTCGGCACTTCCTTCTGGTTCTATCCTCAGATCCTCAATTACATGGACGAGCGCGGCATCAACTATTACAAGGTCTTCAACGCCCTCGTCCCTTCGGTAACCGACCGCGACAAGCTGGAAGAGAAGCTCATTTCGCTCTATCCCGACGCAAAAACCATGATACTGCTGGCCTTCAACCGTTACAAATAGCCATGAAGAAGATAATTGCAACCGCGGCTCTGGTATTTGCCGCATGCTGGGCCCTCCGTGCCCAGGAAGTCAGCCTTTCCACCAACATTGCGGATTATGCCGCCCTCGGCACCATGAACCTCGAAGCCACGTACGGCTTCGCCCGCCACTGGAGCGTCAATGCAGGGGTGAAGTACAACCCGTTCTCATTCGGCGAGGGCGAAGAAGCCGTGCAGCTCCGCCAGAGGGCTGTCTCCGCCGGAGCCAGGTTCTGGCCCTGGCATATCTACTCGGGATGGTGGATGGGAGCGAAAGTGCAGTACCAGGAGTTCAACGAAGGAGGTCTGCTGGGCAATCCCGAAACCTCCGAGGGCGACCGCTACGGGACGGGCCTCTCGGCCGGTTATTCCAGGATGCTCGGAAAGCACTTCAACCTCGATTTCGGTCTGGGGCTGTGGGCGGGATACTCCGTGTACACCACCTATGCCTGCCAGGTCTGCGGGCACAAGGTCGGCTCCGGAAGCAAGTATTTCGTGCTGCCCAACGACGTAATCCTGGGGATAAACTATATTTTCTGATTCATGTCCTCCAAGGAGAGTTGCAGGTATTAAAAAAATTATTACCTTTGCAGTCCTGCAAGCGGGAGTGGCGAAATGGTAGACGCGCTAGTTTCAGGAGCTAGTGTCCCAAACAGACGTGTCAGTTCGAGTCTGATCTCCCGCACAAAAAAAAGAGCAGTTTTAAGGCTGCTCTTTTTTTTGTGCGGGAGATCGTTATGATTGGGGGGCGTACCCCCCAAACCCCCTGCGTCGCTCCGCTCCAAATTATTGGTTGCAGTTTTATGGCTGCTCTTTTTTTTTGTGTCTCACACGGGGATTATGTCGATGCGCCAAGCAGGCAATTTTTCATCGTTACTCAAATGGAATCAACCAGATCGCCCAGTTTCGAGGCGCTGATGGTACCGAAAAAGCAGATGAGGGCGCCGTCTTCCGGGGCGAAGAGCACGACGTCGCTGATCTTGGAGCCGTCCTTCGAAACGGTCCCGTACACCGAGACCGCCTCTGAGCCGTCTTTCGCTTCAAAGAGCACCTCGCAGCCGTTCAGGGTCCTGCCCACCTTGCGGTTGAATCTCTCGCGCACGTCTTCCGGGCATTCGTCGTACGACACTATAAGCAGCTTCCTGAGGCCCTTGAAGAGGGATGCTGCCGTGCGCAGGTCTTCGGAGTCTTCGCCGGAGAGGCTTGCGCCGAGTTTTATCGCAGATATCCCGAGGCTGCCTATCGACACCACGTCCAGATTGTTTTCGGAGACTATCTTTATGCCGGGGAGAGTCACGCTCTCCCGTTCGGATTCGATGCCCAGCGTCCTTGCGTCGGAGCGCAGCTCGCTTACGAGAGCGTCGATCCTGCTTTTGTTGACCGTTTTCCATGTCCTTGCCTGGGAAGAGAATCCGCAGGTTCCAATCAGTATGACCGCTAAGGCGGCCGCAAATAATTTTTTCATCTTCATAAGTTTAATACAAATATTCAACTTTCGCAAGTCCTATTCGCCTTCCTGCCGGTTCGTGTGGCTGTTTTTCAGGCGTAAAGGCCCGCGCACATTTTTTTTTGTCCACGTTACCCCATCCCTAAATCCCTTCCCTCGGGGAAGGGACTTTGTCGCCTTCCAGGTTCCGGAAAGGGGTTGTTTCGCATTTGCGAAACTTTAGTGCAAATATAAGACGAAAAACAGCAGAAAATGTTAAATTTGCGCTCCGTATGGCAGAAACTAGAAAAACGAGGGTGCGCTTCGCCCCTTCACCCACCGGCCCGCTCCATATCGGAGGTGTGCGTACGGCGCTTTACAACTATCTTTACGCCAGGCAGAAGCACGGCACGTTCGTGCTCCGCATCGAGGATACCGACTCCAACCGCTTCGTTCCCGGAGCCGAAGAGTACATCATAGAAGCCCTCCGCTGGTGCGGCATCACTCCCGACGAAGGGGTGGAAAACGGTAAAATCGTGGAGGAGCCGTCTCCCAGGCATCCCTACGGCCCCTACCGTCAGAGCCAGAGGCGCGGAATCTACCGCCGCTACGCCGAGCAGCTCGTCGAGAACGGCTATGCCTATTACGCCTTCGACACCCCCGAGGAACTTGCCGCCAGGCGCGCCGAGGCCGAGTCGAAGGGCGAGACCTTCATCTACAACCAGGCAAGCCGCATGACCCTCCGCAATTCCCTTACGCTGAGCGGCGGGGAATGCGCAAGGCTGCTTGAGACCACCACCGGCTGGACCATACGCTTCAAGATGCCCGAAAACGAGGTGGTGAAGATGGACGACCTCATCCGCGGCCACATAGAGGTGAATACCGCAACCCTCGACGACAAGGTGCTGTGGAAACGCGCCGACGAACTCCCCACATACCATCTGGCAAACATCGTGGACGACCACCTGATGGAAATCAGCGAGGTCATCCGCGGCGAGGAGTGGCTCCCGTCCCTGCCTCTTCACTATATGCTCTACAAAGCCTTCGGGTGGCAGGACTCCCAGCCCCGCTTTGCGCACCTGTCGCTCCTTCTCAAGCCCAGCGGGCAGGGCAAGCTCAGCAAGCGCGACGGCGACAAGCTGGGATTCCCGGTGTTCCCGCTCCGCTGGGTAAGCCCGGAGGGCGATGTCACGAGGGGCTATCGCGAAGACGGTTACTTCCCCGAGGCTTTCATCAACATGCTCGCCTTCCTTGGCTGGAATCCCGGCGACGAAAGGGAAATCCTCTCGCTGGAAGAGCTTTCGGAGGCCTTCTCGCTCGAGAGGGTGATCAGGTCGGGCGCCCGTTTCAATCCCGAAAAGGCAAAATGGTACAACCGGGAATACCTCCGCATGAAGACCGACTTGGAGCTTGCGCAGGCCTATCTTCCCATACTCGGGGAACACGGGGTGGAAACCACTCCCGAATACGCGGCTAGGGCCGTTTCGGTAATCAAGGACAGGGCGGCTTTCGTGGCCGACTTCTGGACGGCCGCGCCTTACCTTTTCGTCGCCCCCGCGGAATACGCCGCAAAGGACGTCGCGAAGTTCTGGACTCCGGAGGCCTGCGGGCCCCTTGAGAAGGTGCGCGGATTCATAGCTGATTATTCCGGCGAGGCGGAGGTAGCCTCCATAGCCGGGGCGGTCGAGGGCTATATTAAACAGAACGAATGGCCCATAGGCAAGGTGATGAACTGCCTGCGCCTCGCGCTCACCGGAGCGGCGAGCGGTCTCGGCATCGCGGAAATCATCTATACCATAGGAACGGAGGAGGCTGTCGCCCGCATCGACAAGGCGTTCGGCACCCTGAATCAATAATTCTCCCGCATATGAAAATCGGAATCTGCTCTGACCATGCCGGTCTCGACTACAAGACCAGGCTCATTTCCTATCTTCTGGGCAAGGGGCACGACGTCGTGAATTTCGGCACTGACTCTCCCGACAGCTGCGACTATCCCGACTTCGCCCATCCGCTGGCGGCTGCGGTGGAGAGTGGGGAGGTGGACTGCGGCGTTGCCATCTGCGGCACCGGCAACGGCATGGCTATCACTCTGAATCACCACAGGGGAGTCAGGGCCGGCCTGGCATGGAACAACGCCGTCGCCGCTCTCGTAAAGGAGCACAACAACGCCAACGTGCTGGTGCTTCCCGCCCGCTTCATCAGCTACCGCATGGCGCTCGGTTGCGTGCGTACCTGGCTGACGACGGCATTCGCCGGCGGCCGCCATCAGCGCCGCATCGACAAGATTCCCGCGGAATAGCCCGCTCAGTTTTTCTTTGTAACCCTCCTGATGGCCGGGATGCTTTCAAGGGAGGAGATGTTCTGGCCTTCGCTCACCAGAAGCACCGGACGTTTGTCGGGGTCGTAGTGGAAGGCGCGCTCGTTCTCCTTGCTGGAGTAGCCGATGCGGGTGTTGAAGTCGGAGGAAAGGATGATTCCGTCGCCCTTGGCGCGCTCGCCCTTGTCGTAGACGAAGTTCTTGTCGATCACGATATAGTTGTCCACGTCTTTCGCGGTCTCGCCCACCACGTCCGAGAAACGCAGCCCCGTGACTATGGATGTGATGCGTATGGTATCGCCCGCGTCCTTGTCGTAATTGTAGATGATGCCGCGTTTGAAATTATTGGCTCCGCCCGTGTACTCGTCTATCTTGTCGTTGAGCTCCTTCATGTCGTTCATGCTCAGGTTGTGCTCGTTGTGCGGGACGGTGATGTTCACCAGCACCTTCTTGGCGCTCTTGAGATCGAAGTCGTTCTGGAGGGGAGACTCGAAGGCTCCCTTCACGGCCTGCTCGATGCGCTTTTCGCCGCTTCCGGTTCCGCAGCCCATCAGCGCCATTCCGCTGTCCTTCATGAGGGTCTTCACGTCCTCGAAGTCGACGTTGATGTAGCCTTTCTTCTTTATTATCTCGATTATGCCGCGCACGGCGATGGAGAGCACCTCGTCGGCCTTGGGGAAGGCGTCGTGGATGAGCTGGTCCCCGAAGAAGTCGTAGAGTTTCTCGTTGTTGATGATGATGAGGCTGTCCACGTTCTTTTCGAGCTCGTGGATGCCTTCGAGGGCCCTTGCGAGCGCCTGCCTGCCTTCGTTGAGGAAGGGGATGGTGACCACCGCCACGGTCAGGATTCCCTTGTCCTTGGCCATCTTGGCAATGACGGGGGTGGCGCCGGTGCCGGTGCCGCCGCCCATGCCGGCGGTGATGAAGAGCATCTGCGTATTTTCTTCCAGGATCACCCTGGCTATGTCGTCCTGGGCGTTGATGGCGGCGTTGCGGCCCTTTATGGGGTCGGTGCCGGCGCCGAGGCCGTGCCCGAGCTGGATCTTTGTGGGAACCGAGCTTTCTGCAAGATGCTGGCTGTCGGTGTTGCAGACCACGAAGCTGCAGCCCTCGATGCCCTGTTCATACATGTATGTGACGGCGTTGCATCCGCCTCCGCCTACTCCGAGAACCTTTATCGTGGCGTCCGAAACCACCCAGTCGGAAGGGGTAATCAATTCGTTTTCAGTCATTTCTGTAATCTTTTATAAGCGTCAGTACCTCAGTTTTCATCCATGCCATCGTAAAGGTTTCCCACGGTTTCGCGCAAGGATTCAGTGATTTTCTTGGTCCATTTGAACATGCCCTTCTGGGGTTTGGGCTTTTTCTCAGGTTTTGGTTTCTCTATGGGCTCACCCCAATCCGGATCCTTGAAAATCGTATCTCCTTCCTGAACCGGGGAAGGGGCGGCGTCGTTTTTCCCGGTTTTTTTCGCGGATTTCCTGACATCTTCCACGGGAGCTGCCACTTTTTCTTCGACTTTGTGTCCCTTCTCGACGGCGCAGTCCAGATGCGGATCCGCCATGGCTACCAGAAGCATTCCCACGGTTGCGGCCGCGCCCGTTTCGTCTATGCCGGGGCAGTCCACGAAAGACAGCTTGCGGGCCTTCGGGAAGCCTATGCGGACGTTGTAGCCCGACATCTGCTTGATGAAGCTCGCGCAGTTGACGAGGTTCGCCCCGCCTCCGGTGAGCACGATTCCGTTGCGGAGCTTGTCGGCGTATCCGCTGTCCTGGATCTTGAAGAGAATGGCGTCCATTATCTCAGTGAGCCTTGCGGTGATTATCTCGGAAAGATACTTGACGCTCAGCTGCTGCGAGGTGCCGTCTTCTTCGTCGTTGATTGACAGCACTTTGTCGCTCATGCTCTGGAGCCTTTCGGGCATGCAGGCGCCGAATGCGAGCTTGATGTTCTCTGCAAGCCTGCCCGTGAAGCCGCACTCGAACTTGATGTCGTCGGTGATGCTCTTGCCTCCGAAGGGGATGGCGTAGTAATAGCGGAGGATGTTGTCCTGGAAGATGGTGAGGGAAGTCACTCCCGCACCCATCTCGATCAGGGCGACACCGTTCTCCTTCTCCTCGAGGGTGAGCACCGCGTCGGCCGTGGAACGGGGGAGGAAGAAGCGGTTGGCTTCGGCCACGCCGGCGTTGCCCAGCATGATGCCGATGTTGCTTACCGCCTTCTTGGCTCCCACGAAGACCTTGAAATTCCCCTCCAGGCTCGAGGATGGCATTCCCACCACGTCCTCTTCGCTGTAGTTGAGGGCGTCTTCGGTCGAGAAGGACTGGGCGACCGCCCCGTACATCTCCTCCCTGTCCTCGTCGTCGAGGGGATAGGTGTCCAGCGCCATGTTCTTCACACCGTCTATCTCTTCCTGGGTGATGCAGGAGCCGGGGTCGCTCCGCTGGGTAGAGGCACTCGCGGTCTCCTGTCGCACGCCGTAGCGGGGAAGGCCGATGACCACCTGCCGGATCTTGAGGCCGAGTTCGGTCTCGGCGTCGGAAATTGCCTGCTTGAGGGGGATGGATGCGCGGACCGGGTTGAAGATGCGCCCGTAGCGCACCCCGTCGGAGGGAACCTCCCGGTAATAGAGAATCTGCGTGTTCTCTCCCGTGACTTTCGCAACGGACAGGGCAATCTTTCCAGTGCCCAGGTCGACGGTTGCTATGTATCTGTCTTTCATGGTATTATGTTTTTATTTTTGTCTGCAAACAATCTGTCCTTCATATTTTACGTTCACGCTGCGGTAGTAGGCCGAGTCCTTCGAGGGCTTGATGTAGCGGTAGTAGTCTTCCATGCGGGAGAATTTCTCCCCGAACCTGTCGGGCGCCCCGAATATGAAGCGCTCCGCCCCTTCGCGTGGGTACAGCACCAGGTCGCCGTCCTGCTGCACGCTTATCTGGGAGATGTTGTCGGCCCAGGTCCTGCTTTTCTTCATGAAGTCGAGCAGGAGGAGCATCTGCGCCATCCATTCCCGTTCCTTTTCGCTGACGGCCTCTCCCTTGAAATCCTTGGAAAGATGGAGGGGGAGCGCTCCGTCCACAACCGGAACGAGGGGAGTGTAGCTGCCCTGATGCGGGAAGATGTAGCCGCTCCGGTCGGCGTAGCAGCTGAACCCGTTTCCCTGGAAACGGACGACCGGTTCCCGCTGGGTGATGCTTATGTGCAGGATGCCGTCGTCGGTGATCCAGGCCTCGCTCTTCCGCACCGCGCTGCGCGTATCCAGGGCCTTCTCCATGCGGCTGAGGTCGACGCTGTCGAGGCGTTCTCCGAGATATGTTCCGTAATAGTCTTTCAGACAGTCTTTTATGTCGTTCTCGCTCACGAACCTGCCTCCCTTGGGCAGCTGCACGTCGAGACCGTTGCACGTAATTGCGTGCCGGTCTGCGTCTGCGCTGCGAGACACAAGGGCGGTGACTGCGGCAAACAGGGCCAGCGTCACGGCGAACAGCAGTATCCTGAGTCCTTTTTTCATATCCTTGCCAGAAGCATTTCCTTTATGGGTTCCACAAAACGGTCGATGTTGCCGGCGCCGAAGGTCACAAGTACGTCGAGGGGTTCCTTTTCAAGGAATTCCATCAGTTCTTCCTTCCTGAGCAGCAGCTTTTCGGGGGATGTCACGTCCTTGTATATAATCTCGGAAGTGACGCCCGGGACGGGCTCTTCGCGAGCCGGATAAATGTCGAGCAGGACGAGTTTGTCCACCCCGCTCAGCGCCTTTGCGAATTCGGGGGCGAAGTCGCGGGTGCGGGAGTAGAGATGGGGCTGGAAGACCGCGGTAATCTTCCTGTGCGGGAATATCCCCCTGATGGAGGAGATGGCGGCTTCAAGCTCGTTGGGGTGATGGGCGTAATCGTCTATGTATGTGAGCCTTGGAGAGTTCACGTGCTCGTCGAGGCGGCGCTTTGCACCCTGATATGTGCCTATCGCGTGGCGGACCTTCTGCCCGTCCGCCCCGTGGCAGAGGCAGATCGCAGCGGCGGCGATGCTGTTCTCCACGTTCACCCAGCCGAGGGTGCCCACCCGGATGTCGTTGAGCACGCCTCCGGGATAGTGGAGGTCGTAGGTGTAGTGCCCGAGAGGGTCGAGGCGCATGTTTCCGGCGTAGAATCCGGCGCGGGACTCATCCAGCGAATAGGTGTAGATGCGTGCGGGGGTGTCGTTGCTGGACACCGGCAGCCCGTATTTGAGGATGAGGACGTCCGAGACCTGGGCGGCGAAGTCCCTGAAGGCCTGCCGGTAGTGCTCGAGGTCGCCGTAGATGTCGAGGTGGTCGGCATCCATCGCGGTGATGGCGGCGATGGCGGGATGGAGCTGCAGGAAGCTGCGGTCGAACTCGTCGGCCTCGGCCACCACCACCGGGTTGTGGCTGACGAGCATGTTGGTGCCGTAGTTCTTCGAAATGCCGCCGAGGAATGCGCTGCATCCCTCTCCGCTTTCGGTGAGTATGTGCGCCACCAGGGTGGAAGTGGTGGTCTTGCCGTGGGTGCCGGCCACCGCGAGGCAGGTCTGCCCCTCGGTTATTTCGCCAAGCATGCGGCTGCGCTTCACCACGCGGTAGCCGCGGTCCATGACGAACCGGTACTCGGCGAGGTCCTCCGGAATCGCCGGAGTGTAAACCACCAGCGTGTCTTCCACGTCCTCCGGGATGCGCGAAGGGTCGTCTTCGTAGTGTACGGCTATGCCTTCGCTTTCGAGCTCGTCGGTGAGAGCGGACCTGGTGCGGTCGTATCCCGAGACTTTCAGCCCCTTGAACGCGTGGTAGCGCGCGATGGCGCTCATCCCTATGCCTCCTATTCCGAGGAAATATATGTTGCCGTACTTTTTCATTTTGCGAGTCTGTAAATTTCGTCCGCTATGGTCATGGCCGCGTCGAGACGGGCGAGCGGGGCCACGTTCTTCGAGAGCCGCGCCGTCTTTTCGGGGTCGTGCACGAGAGCGAGAGCCGTCGGGAGCAGTTCCGTGGCGGCATCGGCGTCTTTCACCAGCATGGCGGCGTCCCTGCTCACGAGGGCCATGGCGTTGTGTGTCTGGTGGTCCTCCGCCACGTTGGGGGAAGGAACGAACACCGCAGCCTTGCCCGCCGCGCAGATTTCCGATACCGAGGAGGCTCCGCTGCGGGAGATGACGACGTCGGCCATCGCGTAGGCGAAGTCCATCCGGGCGATGAAGTCGCTGTAGCGTATCTGCGGCAGTTCACGGCCGGCCATGAACTTGTCGATTCCGGCCTTGTAGTACCGCCCGCACTGCCACAGCACCTCCACGTCCTCCCCTCCGGGACAGCCGTCTTCAATCCACTTCTTCATGGCGTTGTTGAGCGTGCCGCTGCCAAGGCTGCCGCCCACTACGAGGATGTGCCTTTTGGCGGGGTCCAGCCCGTAGAAGCCGAGGGCCTCCGCCCTGTCCTCTTCGGTGTAGGGATGGATTTCGGAGCGGATGGGATTGCCCGAGAAGACTATCTTTTCGGCGGGGAAGAACTTCTCCATGCCTTCGTAAGCCACGCAGATGCAGTCTACCCGGCTCCCCAGCATCTTGTTGGTGAGGCCCGCGAACCCGTTCTGCTCCTGGATGAGGGAAGGGATGTGCATGGCCGTGGCCCTGCGCAGCAGGGGGGCGCTGGCATATCCGCCCACACCCACCGCCACCTCGGGCTTGAAGTCCCTGAGCACCCTGCCCGCCTTGATGATGCTCTCGAGCAGCTTGAAGGGAACCAGCGCATCGTTTACGAGGTTCTTGGCGTTGAGCTGGCGCTGCAGGCCGACTATGGGCAGGCCCACTATCCTGTAGCCTGCCGCGGGCACTTTCTCCATTTCCATCTTGCCTTCCGCACCCACGAACAGGATTTCGGTCTCCGGGTTGAGCTCCCTGAGCTTGTCGGCTATGGAGATGGCGGGGAAGATATGGCCCCCGGTTCCGCCTCCGCTGATAATGACGCGTAATTTTCTATAATTCATCTTCCTGATCCATTATTCCGGTTAAGTCTTTTCCGCTTTCAAAGTCGTCGAGGGCGTCCAGCTCCACCTTCACCTCGGTCCTCTCCACCAGCGGTTCCGCCTGCTGCTGCTCCTTCTTCATCCTGCGCGACGCGTAGCGCGAGATGGAAAGGATGATTCCGAACGCTATGCAGAAACAGAGGAATGCCGAGGCGCCGTGGCTTATCAGGGGGAGCGTCTGGCCCGTCATGGGCCCTATGTCGCAGTTGACGAACATGTGCAGGAAGGCCTGCAGCACTATGAGCATCAGCAGCCCCGCCACGGCGAGCTTCGCGAAGAGATTGTTCCCGCAGTTGCGGACTATTATCGAGCCCCGCGCGAGCAGGCTGATATACAGCATGAGCACTATCACGCCGCCGAGCACCCCGTATTCTTCGATTATGAAGGAAAACATGTAGTCTTCCGAGATGTCCGGCACGACGTACCTCTGGGTGCTCTGGCCGGGGCCCTTGCCGATGATTCCGCCTTCATGTATGGCTATCTTGGCGCTGTAGGGTTGCCGTATCTTGTCGAGCGCCTCGTAATATTCCACGGAGCCGGTGCGGGCGTCGATCACCTGCTGCTCGTAGTCTACCTTGTTGAAGACGCGGGATATGCCGGTGCCTATGCGCTTCATGTATTTGCCGTCGGAGACCTTGTAGACGGCGTAGGAGCCTGCGATCATCAGGACTCCTGCGCCTATGAGCAGGCCCATGTCCCTGATGCTGCCTCCGCCGATCAGGATGGTGATGATCATCATCCCGCCGATGACGAGGGCGCTGGAGTTGCTGCCGGGGATGATCATCAGGAAGGTCACCACGAAGGGCATGTAGATGTAGAGGATTTTCTTCCAGATGTCTTTTTTCGGCCCCTTCAGGGCACCCCTCTTCAGGGCGTCGAGAGCCCATGAGAGATACATTATCATGGCCACCTTCACCACTTCGAACACGTGCACCTGCACCGGGCCCACCTGCAGGATGCGTCTCGCGCCGTTTATCTCGACTGAACGGACGAAACCCAGGTTGAGCTTGAGGTCGAGTATGGCAAGCAGCGCGAAGGAGAGCAGGAACCCCCAGCGGCTGAGCCACATGATTACGCCCAGATTGCGGATGTTGTAGATGACAATGATCAGGCCGATGCCGAAGGCCACCAGTATGAGCTGGTCCTTCACCACGTCGATCCTCGACTGCCCGCTTCCGAGCAGCTGGGAGGTGGACGAGAACATGCACAGCACGCTTATGAGCATGAGCAGCAGCACGATCATCCACACCACCTTGTCACCTTCGATGTTCTCGAAGATGTTCCAGAGGCTCCGTTTCCCGGTCTTTGTCTTTCCTTCCATCGTATTACAGTCTCCTTACAGCTTCCTTGAATTTTTCGCCGCGGTCTTCGTAGCACTTGAAAAGGTCGAAGCTGGCGCAGCAGGGACTCAGAAGCACCACGTCCCCGTCTTCTGCGAATGCGGCGGAAGCCTTTACGGCCTCTTCGGCGGAGAGGGTGTCAGCCATCCTGTCCGCTCCCACTATGGGCTCGAACGCCGCGTGTATCTTGGAATTGTCCACTCCGAGGCAGACTATCGCCTTGACCTTTTCGCGGACCAGCCCTTCGAGCTGGGAATAGTCGTTGCCCTTGTCGGTTCCGCCCACTATCCACACCACTGGCTTGGTCTGGGCGTCGAGGGCGAACCAGGCGGCGTCCACGTTGGTGGCCTTGGAATCGTTTATGTAGAGCACTCCGCCCACGCTCAGCACGGGTTCCAGGCGGTGCTCTATGGCCTTGAAGGTCCTGAGGCTGTCGCGGATGACGGCGTCGTCGATTCCGGAGGCCTTGGCGGCCAGGGCGGCTGCCATCGAGTTGTATATGTTGTGCTTTCCGCCGAGGGCGAGTTCCTTGAGGTAGATGGAGCTTTCACTCTCCTCGTAGCGGAGGACTATTCTGTCGTCCTGCAGGAAGGCTCCCTGCGGAAGCTCGGTCTTCTGCGAGAAGGGGAGCGCCTTCGCCTTGAGCACTATCTTGTCGAGGTGCGCGATGGTGATGGCGTCGTCGCTGTCGAAGATGAAGCAGTCCTCGGGGCGGAGGTTGCGGGTGATGCGGAACTTCGCCTTCACGTAGTTCTCCAGCTTGTAGTCGTAGCGGTCGAGATGGTCGGGGGTGATGTTGGTGATGACCGCGATGTCGGGCCTGAAGTCGTAGCAGTCGTCGAGCTGGAAGGAGCTGATTTCCAGCACGTAGTAGTCGTGCTGCTCGGTTGCCACCTGGAACGCGTAGCTCTTTCCGATGTTGCCTCCGAGGCCCACGTTGAGGCCGGCGTTCTGCAGGAGATAATAGATGAGGCTGGTGGTGGTCGTCTTGCCGTTTGAGCCGGTTACGCAGATCTTCTTCGCGCTGTCGTAACGCGACGCGAATTCGATTTCGGACACGATGCCGGTGCCCTGTTCCAGGAGTCTGCGGACCATGGGAACGGAGGAGGGGATGCCGGGGCTCTTTACCACCTCGTCAGCGTTCAATATCTTTTCGGGGGTATGGCCGCCCTGCTCGAAGGGGATGTCCCATTCCCGGAGCGTCCGTTCATATTCTTCCTTTATCTTTCCGTTGTCGGAAAGAAACACGTCGAATCCCTTTACTTTGGCGAGCACCGCGGCGCCTATGCCTGATTCCGCTCCGCCCAATACTACGAGTCTGCTCATGATTCAGTCTTGAATTATCTTATCTTCAACAGGGCCATCGTCGCAACGGCCAGAATGATTCCCACGATCCAGAAGCGGGTGACTATGCGCGGCTCGGGCACTCCCTGTTTCTGGTAGTGATGGTGGAGGGGCGACATGAGGAACACCCTCCGGCCCTCTCCGTATTTTTTCTTGGTATACTTGAAATACGTGCGCTGGATTATCACGCTGAGGCTTTCCATCAGGAAGATGCCGCACAGCAGGGGCAGGAGCAGCTCCTTGCGGAGCAGCACTGCGGTGACGCCGATGATTCCGCCTATGGTAAGGCTGCCGGTATCGCCCATGAACACCTGCGCCGGATAGGTGTTGTACCACAGGAACCCGATGAGCGAACCCACGAAGGCTGCCATGTAGATGGCCACTTCGCCGCTGCCGGGCAGGTACATTATGTTGAGGTAGCGCGAATCCAGGGCGTCGCCTCCCAGCCACGCCATCACGCCGAGGGCGACTCCCACGATGGCCGAAGTGCCCGTGGCCAGGCCGTCCAGCCCGTCGGTGAGGTTGGTGCCGTTGGAGCAGGCCAGGATGACAAATATGATCATTATCATGTAGATGCCCCAGGAGGTGTATACCCCGAGCTGGTTCTTGAAGGGGGAGAGCCACGAATAGTCGAACTCGTGGGCCTTGACGAAGGGAATGGTGGTGACCAGTTTCTTGGGCATGCCGTTCCATATCTCGGGGGAGAAGCACACAATGAGGGCGATCACGAGGGCCAGGGTGAACTGGAGGATGAGCTTCCACTTCGCGCTCATGCCGTCCTTGTTGTGCTTGTAGACCTTGATATAATCGTCGGTGAAGCCTATGGCTCCGCACCATAAAGTGGTGATTATCAAGAGTATGGTATAGATGCTGTCGAGCCGGCACACCAGCAGGGCGCTAACCAGCATGGAGAGGATGATGATGACGCCGCCCATGGTGGGGGTGCCCTTCTTCTGCATCTGGCCCTCCAGCCCCAGGTCGCGGATATCCTCTCCGATCTGGTGCTTCCGGAGCATGACTATTATTTTCTTTCCTATGAAGAAGGCTATGAGCATGCTTATGACTGCGGCGAGCATGGCCCTGAAGGACAGGTATCCGAAGAGCCCCATGCCCGGTACGCCCAGGCTTCCAAGCCATTTTGCAAGGTGGTACAACATTCAGTTCAAGGTTTAAAGGTTTCGTTCACTATCTCCCGCTCGTCAAAATGATTCTTGCGGGTGCCGATTATCTGGTATGTCTCGTGGCCCTTGCCTGCGAGCAGGATGGTCGAGGAGTCGGGAGCAAGCTGCAGGGTGGTCCTGATGGCTTCCTCGCGGTTGCTTATCCTGATGACGTTCCGCCTGTCGGCGAAGCCCTCCATTATCTCGGAGATTATGGCGTCGGGGTCTTCGGTGCGCGGGTTGTCGGATGTAACCACCACCTTGTCGGAGAGCCTTCCGGCTATCGCGGCCATTTCGGGGCGCTTCGTGCGGTCCCTGTCGCCTCCGCAGCCGAAGAGGCATATCAGGGTGCGTTCCGGAGAGATGTCCCGGAGGGTCTTGAGCATGTTCTCGAGGGCGTCGGGGGTGTGCGCATAGTCTATCACCACGGCAAGGTCGCGCGGGCCGCGTATCACCTCGAGCCGGCCTCTTGCCGATTCGAGCTTGCTCAGCGCGAGCAGGACCTCCTCCCGGGGGGTGCCAAGCACGAGGGCGGCGGTGTACAGGGCGAGCAGGTTGGAGGCGTTGTGCCTGCCGACCAGCCGCACCCAGGTGTCGGTGCCGTCGATCCGGAGCTGCATCCCCTCGAAACTCTCTTCCATGACCCTGCAGCTGTGGTCGGCCGAAACGCCTTTGCATGAATAGCTTACCACCTTGGCTTTGGTGTTCTGCACCATGACGGAGGCGTTCCTGTCGTCGGCGTTTACTACCGCGAAGGCGTCCTTCCCCAGAGAATCGAAGAGGAGTTTCTTGCAGCGGAGGTATTCCGCGAAGGTCTTGTGGTAGTCGAGATGGTCGTGGGTGAGGTTCGAGAAGATGGCGACCTTGAATTCAAGGCCGGCCACCCTTTCCTGCTCGAGACCTATCGAGCTGACTTCCATGAAACAGTACTGGCATCCCGCATCCACCATTTCGGCCATGAGCGAGTTGATTGTGATGGGGTCGGAGGTGGTGTTGGCGGTTTCGCTGCGTACCGGTCCGACGTAATTCGCTATGGTGCTGAGCAGCCCGCACTCGTAACCGAGGCCGCGGAACATGTTGTAGAGGAGGGTGACGGTGGTGGTTTTTCCGTTCGTGCCGGTGATGCCCACGAGCTGAAGCTTCCGGGAGGGGTGGCCGTAGAAATTGTCGGCGCACAGGGCGAGCGCCCGGCGGGATGCGTCCACCACTGCCGCAGCCCCTGCCTTGAGGGCCGCGTCGATGTAGTCGTGGCCGTCGCTGCTGCAGCCGCTGACCGCCAGGAAGAGCGAGCCTTCCGTCACCTTTCGGGAATCGCTGAAGATGGCTCCGATTTCGGTGTCGGGGCTGCCGTGCAGTATCGTGGCTCCGGTGCCTTTTATGATGTCGCTCAGTTTCATTTCAGTTCCAGTTGTATGTTGCTGCCTTTCTTTGCCGTGGTGCCGGCGGCAGGGGTTTGTCTTGTCACGTGTCCGCCCCCGGTGTAGCTGCACGCAAAACCGGAGTTCTCGGCAAGGAAGAGGGCGTCCTTGAGGCCCAGCCCCTTGAGGGAGGGGACGGTGGCCGAGGGCTCACCGTCGTCGGGAGGGAGCTCATAGCCCGCCGGCATGCCGGGCACCGATGCGCTCCTGCTGAGGCTGCTCTCCCAGAAAGGCTGGGTGTCGTAAAGGCTGTTGACCACCTTCAGCACAGCCCTGGCGGGGATGCCGCCGCCCTGGTACTGGTGCCTCGTGGGCTTGGAATACACGCAGCAGATGATGCTGTACTGCGGAGCTTCCGCGGGGAAGAAGCCCACGAAAGTGCCCTGGTACTTGCGGCGGCCGCTCGCGTCGGAATACTGTCCGTTCTCGAAGGTGGCGAAAGAGGTTCCGGTCTTGCCGGCCACGGTGCACTTGGCGTTCCTCAGCCTTTTGGCCGTGCCCTCTTCGGTGACGGCAATCAGCGCGCGGGTGATGGTGTCGGCGGCCGCCCTCGAACATATGCTCGCGTTGAGGATGCCGGGGCCCCTCCTGTCGGTGACCGTTCCGTTCTTTTCGATGTCTTCCACCAGATAGGGCTTCATCATCTTGCCCTTGTTGGCTATGCCGTTGTAGAAGGTGAGGATGTGAAGCGGGGTCTCTTCCGTTGCGTAGCCGAAGCCCACGCTGCCGAGGGTGGTGGCGTCGAGTTCCCTGTTCTTCGGGACCGACGGGATGGTGGGGGTGAGCAGGCCGTCCAGGTCGAAGTCGAAGCTTTCGCCCAGGCCGAAGGAGTATATCTTTTCGATGAAATGGCGGGTGCGGTTGCGGTAGTTCGACACCGCGAGCGTGGAGAGCACGTAGTTGCTGGAAATCTTGAAGCCGTCGTAGACGCTTATCTCGCTGGTGCCGTGCTCCCTTTCCCAGTCGGGAATGTGGATGTCCTGCTTGAGGGAAGTGCCTTTCACCCAGCCGTGGTTGGTGGGGATGGTCTCGTCGAGGGTCTTCACGTAGCCGTCGTCGAGGCAGCTCAGCAGGGTGACGGTCTTGAACACCGAGCCGGGTTCGCACTTGCGCCCTATGGCGTGGTTGGTTATCTCCTCGAAGCGGTTGCCCCTGGAGGGGTCGCGGGTGAGGTTCACCATGGCGCGGATGGCTCCGGTCTTGACCTCCATGAGCACGAGGCAGGCCCCTTCGATGTCGTCGAGGGTGTCTATCTGCGCGCGCAGGGCCTTGTCGGCCAGATCCTGGAAGTCGATGTTGATGGTGGTGCGGAGGTCCTGCCCGTCGATCGCCCGGGCGTAGGTGCTGTCGTAGTCGCGCACGCTGCCGAAGTCGGTCTGGCGCAGGCTTTCGGTGCCGTCGGTGCCGTGGAGGAGGGCGTCGTACTTGCCTTCGAGGCCTATGTGGGTGTTGGTCACCATGCTGCTGTTGTCGCGCACGAAACCTATGGTCCTGCGGGCGAGCTGCCCGTAGGGATATTTGCGTATGTAGTGCGATTCCACGATGAGGCCGCCCTTGTTGGCGCCTTCCCTGAACAGCGGCAGTTCCCTGACCTTGTCGAGGGTTGCGCGGTCGACTTTCTTCGCTATGAGCAGATACTTGCGGTTCTTCTCGCGCCCGTCCCTGATCATGGCATAGTACTGTTCGCCGGTCTTTCCGGGGAAGATGCCCGCAAGCCCGTCGGAGAGACTCCTGGCCTTCAGGAGCCAGCTCTGCTCCCTGGCCCTTGCGGTGTCCTTGTCGGATATCTTCGCGAATTCGGTCTTGCGGACGGTGCAGTCCATGTGTATGTCATATACGGGATAGGACATTGCCAGGAGCCGGCCGTTGCAGTCCACGATGCTGCCGCGCACGGGTTCCAGGGTGCGGGTCTGCCTCTTGGGGGTGAGCGCGGCCGAAATCTTGGGATGCGGACGGAAGACTGTCTGGATGTAGACTATCTTCCCTATTACCAGCAGAGAGGCCACCAGCAGGACGGCATACAGGACCGTGAGGAACACGCCTATTCTGTCTCTTTTCTTTCCTTCGCTCATTTCTTCAGTATGATTGCCGGCTGAGTTGGTTCCCCGACCTCCGACCCCGTGGCCCTGAGACCTTCGGAAATTGCGCTGCGGCGGCTCTTTTCCGCAACTTCGTAGGTCTTGTCGAGGTAGGTGATCTGCAGTTGTTCTATCTGTTTGCGGTTTTCTTCCATCTTGTTGAGGGTGGCCTCGGTTCCGAGGCTGATGAGTATCAGCATGGCGAAGAGGAAGAATACGTATACTATGTGCATGAAGTATTTGTCGACGTGAAGACGCAGCAGGAACTGCCCCCTGAGGATGGCCAGGAAGCTGTTCTTGAGGAAAGTGCCCAGGTCGGACAGTTTCCATTTTCTGGGTGCGGTCTTCTCGTTCATATCTTTTCCGCTATTCTTAATTTCGCGCTGCGCGCGCGGGTGTTATCTGCAATTTCGTCCTCCGCGGGGACTGCGGGCTTGCGGGTCACGGGCCTGAGCGGAGCGCTGCTCCTGCCGTAGACGTCTTTCTCCTCGCGCCCTTCGACGTTCCCGGTCTTCATGAAGTTCTTCACCATCCCGTCTTCCAGCGAATGGTAGGTGATGACCGCCAGCCGACCTCCCTTCCTGAGGGAGGCCGCGGCGCCCTCGAGGAACTTTTCGAGGGAGCGCATCTCCCCGTTGACCTCTATGCGGAGCGCCTGGTAGACCTTCGCCAGGAACTTGTGGGGAGCGAAAGACGGCAGGGCCGCCGCAATGGCATTGTCCAGATCTTCGGTAGTGAGGAGGGGAGCCTTTTCACGCTCCGCCACGATAAGGGCGGCAAGCCTGCCGGACTCCTTGACCTCGCCGTAGAGTCTGAGAATTTTTTCCAACTCGTCTTGCGTATAAGAATTGACAATGTCGGCTGCGGTCCTGTGGCCCTGCACGTTCATTCGCATGTCCAAAGGCGCATTGAAACGGAAAGAGAAACCCCTTTCCGCCGTGTCGAACTGATGCGACGACACTCCCAGGTCTGCGAGAATGCCGTCGAAGCCCTCCGGCCTGAGCAGGAGGGCGTAATTGTGGATAAAACGGAAGTTGTTGTGGATGAATGTAAAACGCGGGTCCTTTGGGGCGTTGGCCTCAGCGTCGGCATCGCAATCGAAAGCTATCAGACAACCTAAGGGGGAAAGGCGTCTCAAAATTTCTGCGCTGTGACCTCCGCCCCCAAAGGTGGCGTCGGCATATGACCCTGCCGGGTTTATTACAATTCCATCTACACTTTCGTGCAGCAGAACAGGCTTATGGTACACTGACATCCCGCACCCTCCTATCTTTTGGAGAGGCTTTTGGCAATGGTTATGAACTTGTCCTGCGGGAGTCTGCTGTCTTTAAACTTTTCTTTCGCCCAGATTTCGATCATGAAGTCATTGCCCGAGAAAACTACCTCTTTGTCGGCACCTATTTCGTTCAGCAACTTGCGCGAAATGGTAATCCGGCCCAGTTTGGCATCGGGCACGACGTCGTCCATCCTGTCGGTGAAGGTCCTCCAGAAAGCCTGGTCATCGGGGTCGAAGAAGTTCAGTTTGGAACGCACTTCTCCGCTGCGGCGCTGCCATTCTTCCAGAGTGTACACCTCCAGGCACGGGGAGTAGAGGCTCTTCTTGACGATGAGCTCCATGTTCCCCGGGGGGAGCTGGGCCTTGAACGCCGACGGGAAGACCATCCTTCCCTTGTCGTCGATCCTGGCCGAGTATTCTCCGATGAAAGAAACCATAATTCTTATACGCAAGTGCTACAAAGGTAAGTAAATTTTTCCACTTTATTACATTTTCTTACAAATTTTTCCACGTTTTTATCAACAATCTTTTTTTTAAGTCTTTCAAAATCTTTTTTGGTATACGTTTTTTACGTTTCAGGGGGGTCCCTGACGTGGTTTTTCCCCATATTGCGGCATGAAAATCAAAGAACTGTCCCTTGGGGAAAGACCAAGGGAGAAACTGCTTGAACATGGAGCCCAGGCGCTGAGCGACGGGGAATTGCTGGCTATCCTGCTGAGAAGCGGGCGGAAGGGGGAGAGCGTGGTTGCGATGGCGCAGAACCTGCTGCGCAGGGTGGACGGGAGCCTGCTGAAACTCTTCGCCCTCAGCGTGGAAGAGCTGAAGAAACAGCCCGGAATAGGGAGCGACAAGGCCTGCACCCTGCATGCAGCCTGCGAACTCGGCAGGCGCTTCATGCTCTCCGGCAGGACGGCGGAGCGGAAGCCGGTAATCTCGGCGAGAATGATTTACGACATGATGATTCCGCAGCTCAAAGGGGCGGAACACGAGGAATGCTGGGCGCTCTACCTCAATTCGGCCCGGTATCTCATAGGCAAGGAGAAACTTTCGTCAGGCGGCGGAAACTCCACGACCTTCGACGTGCGCCGCATAGTCAAGCGGGCCATAGACCGCGACGCCTTCGCCCTGGCGGTGGTTCACAACCACCCTTCCGGAAATCCGCATCCCAGCCGCTCCGACATCGAAAACACCAGGTACCTGCACGACGCATGCGCCCAGTTCGACATCATCCTGATGGATCATGTCGTCCTGTGCGACGACTGCTTCTTCTCCTTCGAGGAGAACCGCATGTACCGGGGCTGAGAGCCGTTGCCGGCTACTGCACGAAGGCGACGATTTCGCCTTTCTCGACTTTCTTGCCCTGCCTGCCGGTGACGGCGACCACCCGGCCGTCAATGGCGGGGACTATCTCTTCGCGGCCGTAGTAGGTCTGCACGTAGCCGATGGCCTTGCCGGCCTTCACTTCGGTGCCGGCGACGGGGGCCTTGGAATCGTCGTCCACATCCACCTCCCAGAGCAGCTGGCCCTTTACGGGAACCTGCACGGGAACGGCGTGAGGATATTTTTGCGTGTATTCGTCAATGGGGAATTCGGGCATTTCCACCACGGGGCGCTTAACCACAATAGGCGCTCCGGCCTTTGCGCGGAAGTCTTCGAGTTCGGTGTTGAAACGCTCCTTGGCAATGCCGCTCTTGTAGTCGCGGTACTGGCGTTCGTGCATGGCCAGCTCGAAGAGCTCCTCGTCGTCCGGGCCGCAGTCCCAGCCCTCGTCCTTCATGATCTGGCGGAACTTGGGGAGTTCGTCGGGATACATGTCCTGCGGGTTGCCGGTGTAGAATTCCAGGCCCTTTTCCCTGGCGAGTTCCACGATTTCGGGAGAGAGCGGACCGGGAAGGGTGCCGCAGTTGCCCAGGATCATGCCCCAGGTGTCCTTGTCGATGGTGGTCCAGCGCGGCTTGCCCTGGATTACGTTGAACAGGTTCATGAGGGCCGTGTTCTTGACATACTGGCTGAACGGGGTTACGAGCGGGGGATATCCCAGCTTGGGCCACACGTACTGGACTTCCTCGAAAAGCTTGACCATGAGGGTGTCGAGCGACATGTCCGGCCTGCCGGCCCTGCGCTCGGCGGCGTTGATTGCGCCGAGGAAGGGCTTGAGGTCCGCCATCATGCTGCCCATCATGCCTCCGGGAAGGCCGCAGCCTACAAGGAGCGAGGTCATGACCTTGTTCTGGGGGTTGATCCAGTAGCCAAGGAAGTCGTCAATGAACTCCTGCGTGAGTTTGCGTACCTCCATGTAGGCGTCCATGTTGAGGTCTTTCACCAGGAAGCCGTCGGCCTTCATCATCTCGCGGACGGTTATCACGTCGGGATGGACCTTGCCCCAGCTGAGGGGCTCGACGGCCACGTCAAGATAATCGGCGCCTGCGCGCGCTACCTCCAGCATGCTGGCGGGAGAGAAGCCGGGGCCCGAGTGGCCGTGGTACTGTATGACTATGCCGGGGTATTTCTTCTTGATTTCGGAAGTGAGCCTGGCGAGGAAGGTGGGACGTCCCACGCCCGCCATGTCCTTGAGGCAGATTTCGTCGGCGCCGTATTCGACCACCTTGTCAACGATGCCCATGTAGTACTCCACCGTATGCACCGGAGAATAGGTTATGGAAAGGGTGGCCTGGGAGATCATGCCCCATTTCTTGGCGTACTCCACGCTCAGCCTGAGGTTGCGGTGGTCGTTGAGGCCGCAGAAGGACCTGGCTATGTCGACGCCCTGGGCCTTCTTGACCCTGTACATGAGTTCGCGGACGTCGGCGGGAACGGGATTCATGCGCAGGGCGTTGAGGGCCCGTTCCAGCATGTGGGTCTGGATGCCGGCCTTGTTGAAGGGGGCCGTCCACTTGCGGACCGAGGTGTTGGGATTCTCGCCATAAAGCAGGTTTACCTGCTCGAATGCGCCTCCGTTGGTCTCCACCCTGTCGAAGCAACCCATGTCGATGATGGCCGGAGCCACCCTTACAAGCTGGTCCGCCCTGGGCTGATATTTCCCGGACGACTGCCACATGTCCCTGTATACAAGAGAGAATTTTATTTCGCGTGCCATAAATCTTATTTTTTACAAATATACACAATTTTAAGTTGTGGAGACAAAATATTTTCTTACCTTTGCAGTCCCGATACGGTGCAATTAGCTCAGTTGGTAGAGTCCTGGATTGTGGTTCCAGTTGTCATGGGTTCGAGCCCCATATTGCACCCTGAAAAAGCCTCCGACGCTCTTCGGAGGCTTTTTTCGTCATGTGCGATTATTTTAACTCCCTCATTATCTCCGCGGGGGCTGAGCCTGCAAGAAGAAGGTCGCGCATGCGCGAAAAATATGATTCGGTATGGCTGTAGAAATGCCTGTAGCCTTCGCACAGGGTGTTCAGGCCCGGTTCGCCCGCGGCGGTGCGGCTGAAGCGGTGCTTGGGGCATTCCCCGTTGCAGGCGAAAAGATACCTGCATTCCAGGCATTTGCGCGGCAGGGAGTCGCGCTTGTCCATGCCGAAGCGGATTTGCGCCTCCGAGCGCATCATGGCCTTGAGGTCGTCGGAAGCGACGTTCCCGAGTTTGCGGCCGGGATACACGAAGTGGTCGCAGGGATACACGTCGCCGTTGTGCTCGATGACGGAATTGCCGCCGCAGCTGCGGTTGTACACGCAGATGCCGGGCCCCATTCCGCACCACGAGGCGAGAGCCGCATCAAACTGTCCCACAAATACCTTCCCCACATCGCGCTTCACCCAGTAATCGAAGATTTCGCAGAGGAACTGCCCGAACCCTTCGGCACTCACCGACCATTTGCCGGGCTTCGAACCAGGGGTGGACGGCGGGACGATGCGGGAGTCCAGCACATGCTCCAGGACCGGCATGAACTGCATGTGGCGGCTTCCGATGCCCTTGAGGAACCTGTAAATCTCCACGCCGCGGCCTTCCGCGGCCTTGCTTACCGCGCTCATGGTATTGAATTCCACCCCCGCGGCCTTGAGGGCCTCCAGCCCCTTTATTGCCCGGGCGAAGGTGGGGGAGCCGCCCCTGTCGGGACGGTATCTGTCGTGAACGGCCTGCGGACCGTCTATCGAAATGCCCACCAGAAAGCCGTTGGCGGCAAAAAATTCGGCCCATTCCCGCGTAATCAGGGTGCCGTTGGTCTGGATGGTGTTGCGTATGACTTTTCCGCCGGCGTATCTGCGCTCCAGCTCCACAGCCTTCCTGAAAAACGGCAGTCCGGCCGCCAGCGGCTCTCCGCCGTGCCAGTTGAACTGCACTTCGGGTACGTCGTTGGCACGGATGTATTCCCTCACTACCGTTTCCAGCATTCCGGCGCTCATTGCCGGTTCCCTGCCGCCGTAGATGCCGGACTTGTCGAGATAATAGCAGTAGCGGCAGGAGAGGTTGCAGGCCGACCCGACGGGCTTTATCATCAGGTTGAACGCCTGCGCTCCGCCTATCCTGACGGCATCTCCCAGCGATATGGTGCCCTGCCCGGCCATGGCGGCCTAAACTTTTTTGCAGATAAGGGTGGCCTGGGTGCAGTCGAGAACCTTCACGCGGACATAATCCCCGGCGTGATGGGTGATGTCGGGCCACACGCACATCTTGCCCGAGCCGGTGCGGCCGCACAGCTCGGCGGCATTCTTTTTCGAAGGCCCTTCCACGAGTACTTGGAATTCCTTTCCGACCTCCCGGCGGTTGCTTTCGAGCGACAGGCTGTTCTGGAGGGCGATGAGCTCTTCGAGCCGCCTGGTCTTTACCTCCTGGGGAACGTCGTCGGGGTAAATCTTCGAAGCCAGGGTGCCCGGCCTCTCGGAGTAGCAGAACATGAAGGCCGAGTCGTAGCCGACTTCCCTGAAGAGGGACAGCGTGTCGCGGAACTCATCCTCGGTTTCGGAGCAGAAGCCCACGATGGCGTCGGTGGTGATGCCGCAGTCGGGCATGACGGAACGGATTTTCCGCACCCTTTCGAGGTACCATGCGCGGTCGTAGCGGCGGCGCATCTTTTCGAGTATGCGGTCGTTGCCGCTCTGCACGGGGAGATGTATGTGACGGCAGACGTTGCCGTATCTTGCCATTGTGCGGATGAGCTCGTCGGAGATGTCTTTGGGATGGGATGTGGAGAAGCGCACGCGCAGGGAGGGGGACAGCTCCGCCACCATGGCGATGAGCCCGGCGAAGTTCACTCCTTCGTAGAGGTAGGAATCCACGTTCTGCCCCAGCAGCGTCACTTCCCTGTAGCCTTTGGCGAGGCAGTCGCAGGCCTCCTTCACGATGGAATGGCAGTCCCGGCTCCTTTCAGCCCCGCGGGTGTAGGGGACCACGCAGTACGAGCACACGTTGTTGCATCCCCGCATGATGCTGATGAAGGCCGATACGCCGTTCCGGTCGAGGCGGACGGGGGAGATGTCCCCGTAGGTCTCCTCCCTCGACAGCTCCACGTCGATCTGCGGATGACCGTCGAGGGCGGCATCTATCAGGGCGGGGAGGGAACGGTAGGCGTCGGGACCGGCCACGAGGTCTACCTTGCCGCTTTCCAGGAGAGCATCCTTCAGCCTTTCCGCCATGCAGCCCAGAATGCCCACGATTACGCCGGGGCGGGCTTTCTTCTGCCCCCAGAACTGGTCTATGCGGCCATGGATGCGCTGCTCCGCATTGTCGCGGATGGAACAGGTGTTGGCCATGATCACGTCGGCCTCGGACATGTCTTCAGTCCTGCCGTACCCTGCCTTTCCCAGAATGGAGAACACCACTTCCGTGTCGTTCACGTTCATCTGGCAGCCGTAAGTCTCTATGTATACCTTCTTCATCGTAGCAATGCAAAGTTAGATAATTTTCGTAACTTTGCGACAGAAAAGCCATGAGAACGAATCGTATCATACGTGTCCTGCCGTTCGTGCTCGCAGCCCTGCTCGCGTGCAGCTGCGGCATAAACAAGTACAAGGACATCAAAATCACGTCCTTCGCGGTGGAGTCCGTAACTCCCACGGGCCTGAAGGGTCTCGACGCCGTGGTAGAACTGGGAGTGGACAATCCCGCCCCATCCTTCAACATCATGAACCTCGAGGCCGACATCTTCAGGGACAGCACTCATCTGGCCCGTTTCGGGGCGGAGAACCTTGCGGTGGAGGCCCGGTGCGAGAAGGTTTACAGGATTCCGGTCAGCGGGCAGATAGACCCTTCGCTGTCGCTGCTCAACCTGATGGTCCTTGCGAGCAACTTCAGGAGCGAGGAATACCGCGTGAGCGTGAAGGCGAAGGCCATGATAGCCGGGATTGGCAAGGAATTGGCATTCGACGACATTCCGTTGGAACGTCTTCTTAAGAAAAAGGAATGAAAAAGGCAGTCATCATAATTCTTGCGGCGCTGCTCGGATGCTCAGTCCTCCGGGCGCAGGAGGCCCCCGACGGGTATGTCTGGGCCGATTCCCTGGTGTTCACCCCCATCAACGAAATGGACTCCACCATGGTCGGCAAGAACATCTTCTCGGTGCTTCCCGACAACGTGCGGATCGACCAGAGCGGGGCCGTCCGCAGCCTCATGGCCAACAGCTCCGGAGGCCGTGAAATCAACGGCTACCGCATCCGCATCTTCTTCGACAACAGCCGCACCGCCAGGGGCGACAGCGAAAGCGCCCTCTACCGCTTCAAGTCGCTCAATCCGGGCGTGTCGGCGTACCGCACCTTCACCAGCCCGTATTTCAAGGTCACGGTGGGCGATTTCCGCACAAAGAGCGAGGCCCTCGCGCTGCTGCAGAGCGTCCGTCCCTACTTCCCCGGCGCCTTCATAGTGCGCGAACGTTTCAAATATCCCGCGCTGGAGAACACTCCCGCCTTCAAGGTGGACACGCTCAGGTTCCTCCGCCCCGTCAACAGGTAAGCCATGCAGAAACAGGGACTGGAACTCAAGCAGACTCAGCGGCTTTCGCCCCTCCAAATCCAGACCATCAAGCTCATAGAGCTGCCGGTGCAGGAGCTGGAGCAGCGCATCCGCGCCGAGCTGGAAGAGAATCCCGTCCTCGACGACGACCCCGACCCGAACCGCGAGAGTTCCGACGACGATTCCCCGAAGGACATCTCCCTGGACGAGATAAAAGACGACGACTACGTGCCCGCCTACCGCACGCGTGTGTCCAACTGGGGGAAGGACCCCCGTCCCGAATACAACACCTTCTCGGTCAAGGAGAGTTTCACCCAGAGTCTCGTCGACCAGCTGGGCTTCCGCAACCTCGATTCCAAAAAGCGCCAGATCGGAGAATTCATCATAGGCAGCCTCGACTCCGACGGCTATCTGCGCCGCGACATCGATTCCGTGGTGGACGACCTGGCCTTCAGGGCCGGCATCGAGGCCACGGTCGAGGAGGTCGAGGAGATGCTCGGCATCATCCAGGAGTTCGAGCCGGCCGGAGTGGGTGCCCGTGATCTGCGCGAATGTCTGCTGTTGCAGCTCAAGGCGGAGCCCCGGACTCCCGACGTGATCTGTGCCGAAAGGATTCTGACTGAACAGTTCAACGAGTTCTCCAACAAGCATTTCCCCAAGATAATGTCGCGCCTCGGCATAGACGAGAAGCAGCTCCGGCGCGCCATGGCCAAGATTGTCCGTCTCAACCCCGCCCCGGGCGGCCAGGTGGACGATTCCTATTCCGACCAGGCCCAGCAGATAGTGCCCGATTTCGTGCTCGGCGAAAACGACGGCGAGCTTTCGTTCTCGATGCCCCGCTTCTCGATTCCCGAAATACGGGTGAACCGCAATTATGCCGAGCTGCTCGAAAACGCCAAGGGCTCGGGCGAAAAGGCCCAGAAGGAGGCCGCCTCCTTCGTGCGCTCCAAGCTCGATTCGGCCAAATGGTTCGTGGAGGCCCTCAAGCAGCGCCAGAACACGCTCCAGAAAACCATGCAGGCCATCCTCGACTATCAGCACGACTATTTCCTCGACGGCGATGAAAGCCATCTCAAACCTATGGTGCTCAAGGATATAGCCGAAAAGACGGGGTTCGACATCAGCACCATCAGCCGGGTCGTGAACAGCAAGTACATCGAGACCCATTTCGGAATCTTCCCACTCAAGTACTTCTTCTCCGAGGGCATGGAAAACAAAGAAGGGGAGGAGGTGAGCACCCGCGAGCTCAAGAAGGCCCTGCAGGAGTGCGTGGATGCCGAAGACAAGAAAAAGCCGCTCACGGATGAGCAGCTTGTGGAAGAAATGGGCAAGCGCGGCTACAAGGTTGCGCGCCGCACCATCGCGAAATACCGCGGGCAGCTGGGAATCCCCCTGGCCCGCTGGCGCAAGGAGCTATAATTTCCCCCCGTATGCAAGGTCGCCGGCATCGCCGAGCCCGGGCACTATGTAGTAGTGGCTGGTGAGCTCTTCGTCTATGGCCGCAGTCCAGAGGGTGGTGTTCTTCGGGAAGCCCTTCTTGACCTGTTCCACCGCGTAGGCGCTGGCGATGGGGCATACCAGATGCACGTGTGCGGGATTTCCGCCCTGGGATGCAAGCAGATTGTAGCCGCTCAGCAGGGAAGACCCCGTGGCCAGCATGGTGTCGGCCAGGATGAGTGTCTTGCCGTCGAGAGCGGGAGTGGTGCAGTACTCGGCGTTGACCACGAAGTCGTGCCCCTTCTCGTACTTCCGGTAGGCCGCGATGAAAGCGTTTTCCGCCCCGTCGAAATACGACAGGATGCCGTCGTGCAGGGGGAGGCCGGCGCGCAGGATCGTGGCGACCACCACCTGCGTGTCGCACAGCTGCATGTGCGCGGTGCCGAGCGGGGTGACCACGTCCCTGGGGGCGTAGTGGAGGGTCTTGCTGATTTCGTAGGCGAAGATTTCCCCCGTGCGGCGGAGGTTGTTTCGGAAGAGGAGGGTGTTTTTCTGGATGTTCTTGTCGCGCATCTGGGCCACGAAGGAACTGAGAACGGAATTGCTCTCGCCGAGATTGATTACTTGCATGGGTTTTCGAATTTTATTCGAAAGACAAAGGTAATGATTTTTTTTGGAATTGCGCTACCTCGAGGAGCCGCGCGGATGGCAAACCACCGATATTTCGATGTCCTCCACCGTGTAGCCGCGGAAACGGCAGCGCCTGAATGCGTTGCTGACCGCTTCGCTCAGCTCCGAGTCGGGGAGGTTCTTGTACACTCCGTTCTTGCGGTCGTACAGATGGGAGTGGGTGAAGCTGCAGACGTCGAAGTAACGTTTGCTGTCGGCGCTCAGCAGGTACGAGTAGATGCCGCAGGTGGCCATCTGCTGCAGTACGTTGTACACGGAGGACACGGACGCGGCGGCCTCGTTGTGGTCTTTCAGCCAGCGGCACACCTGCTCGGCGCTCGCATGCTCGAGCGCCATCATCGCCCTGTGCACCGAAAGCCTGGTCTCGGTGGCCCTGAGACCCCTGCTTTTGAGGGCGGACCTGAATTTTTGCTCGTCTGGTATGGTCTTTGTCCGTTTCATTGTCTGCAAATATCCGTATTTTTTAATAACTTTGCAATTCCTATGGATTCGATGAAAATACGTATCACGGCGGTCATCGCCGCGCTTCTCGCGCTCGCGTCCTGCAAGTCCCCCTTGGAGGCGGTCCTGCAGGGGAACGACCTGGAAGCGAAATATGCCATGGCGTTCGACCTCTTCAACCAGGGCAAGTATTCCAAGGCGGCGGACCTCTTCGAGAACATGTCCGTGCTCACCAACGGCACCGCGCAGGACGACACCGTGCAGTATTACTGGGGCCTGAGCAACTATCGCAACAACGACTTCATCACCGCCGAAACCAACTTCAAGAACTTCCTGGCCAAATTCCCGCGCAGCCCGTTCGCCGAGAACGCCGAGTTCCTGCGCGTGGACTGCCTCTACAAGGCCACCTACCGCTACGAACTCGACCAGACTCCCACCTACGCCGCGGTGGTGGCCATCAACGAGTACATGGTCAATCATCCAAGCACGGTGCATACGGCCGCATGCGAGCGCATGCTGGAAGACCTCAACGGCCGGCTCGACCGCAAGGCCTTCGAAAACGCCAGGATATACTACACCATGGAAGACTACAAGGCCGCCCGCGTGGCCCTCAAGAACGTCCTGAAGGAAGACTCCGACAACCGCTACCGCGAGGACATCCTCTATCTCACGGCCATGTCTTCCTACAAGTACGCCTTCCTCTCCGTTCCCGAAAAGCAGAAGGAACGCTACATGGTGTTCGAGGACGACTATTTCAACTTCATCGGCGAATATCCCGAGTCCCGCTACCGCAGGGAGCTCGACGGCCTGCACGAAAAGGTGAAAGGAAGAAATTGAAACTTTCCGCACCCTGCGGGGTGTAAAATAATTGCTATGGATATAAAGAAAGTACCTGGAAACACCGTCACGAGGGACGTGAAAGACCTCGCGGAACCCACCGGCAATCTCTACGAAACGTGCGTGATCCTCTCCAAGAGGGCCAATCAGATCGCCAGTGCCGAAAAGAGGGAGCTCAGCAAAAAGCTGGAAGACTTCAAGAACGAACGCGACACCAAGGACGAGGTGTTCGAGAACAAGGAGCAGATAGAGATCTCCAAATACTACGAACGCATGCCCAAGCCCGACCTGATCGCCATCGCCGAGTTCGAGAACGACGAACTCTACTACAAGGTAGCCAACAACGAGAACATCGTAAAATAGGGTTCTCTTGCTGTCCTCCCTGCACATACGCAACTACGTGCTCATAGACTCCCTGGACGTTTCCTTTCCGGGGGGTCTGAGCATTATTACCGGGCAGACCGGTGCGGGCAAGAGCATCCTCCTGGGTGCCCTTCAGCTTTTGCTGGGGGCCAGGGCCGACGGCTCCGTACTGTCCGAAGGCTCCGAGAGCTGCGTGGTGGAAGGGGAGTTCTCCCTGCCCGACGAGAGCCTCAGGCCTTTCCTTGAAGAAAGCGGCGTGGAGTGGGCGGAAGACCGCAGCCTCATAATCCGCAGGGTGGTCTACGCCAGCGGCAGGTCCCGTTCCTTCGTGAACGATTCCCCGGTGAACGTGGGGGTCCTCGGCGGGTGCGCCGCCCATCTGGTGGACATCCATTCCCAGAACAACAACCTCATCCTCACCGACAGGCGCTATCAACTTTCTGTGCTGGACCATTTCGCCGGCAATGCGGAGCTGCTCGCGCGGTGCGGGGAGTGCTGGAGGGAGCTGCAGGGGCTCATTTCCCGCAAGGAGGAGGCGGAACGCCGGTTGCAGGCCCTCAGGGCCGACCGCAGTTACAACGAGGCGCAGTGGAAGCAGCTCGATTCCGCCCGACTGCAGGAAGGGGAGCTGGAAGCCCTCGATGCCGAGCAGAGGCGGCTCGCCAACGCCGAGTCCGTCAGGGAGGCCCTTGCGGGGGCCGTCGCCGCCTTCGGTGCGGAGGACGGCATGTCCGTCGACGCCTCGCTCCGGGAGGCCGGGCGCCTGCTCGACAGAATCAGCGCCTATCTGCCCGGAATGGACGAACTCTCCGCCCGCATCCGTTCTTCGCGCATCGAGCTCGACGACATCCGGGGGAGCCTCGAGGACGCCGCCTCCCGTGTGGATGTCTCGGGGGAGAGGCTTCAGGCCGTGGAAGAGCGCATGGGGCTCATTTGCAGCCTTCTGCAAAAGCACGGCTGCCGCACTGAAGGGGAGCTGATCGCCCTGAGGGACAGGTATTCCTCGATGCTGTTCGACTCCGACTCCCTTGAGGAGGAACTCTCCGGGCTGGAAAAGCGCATTGGCATCGCTGCGGAGCGCCATACCGCCCTGTGCAGGGCCCTGCATGACGCCCGTGCCGGGGCAGCTCCCGCCTTTTCGGAGCAGATTGCCTCTTCCCTGAGGTTCCTCGAACTTGACCGCGCCGTTTTCGAGGTGCAGCTGACTCCCGTCTCCGCAGGTGCTGCCGGGGCCGACGGCGTGATTTTCGCCTTCTCCTCCACAGGATTGCATCCCACGGACGTGGGAGCCTGTGCGTCTGGCGGTGAAATCTCCCGTATCATGCTCTGCCTCAAGGCGATGATGGCCCGTTACGTAGGCATGCCCACCATGATTTTCGACGAGATAGATACCGGCGTTTCGGGCAGCGCGGCCGACAGGATGGGCGGGATGATCTGCGACATGGGCCGCGACATGCAGGTGATTGCAATCACGCATCTGCCCCAGGTAGCGGCGAAGGGAGATGCCCATTTCGTGGTGGAGAAAACTGCCGGCGTGAGTTCGGTCCGCAGGGTGCAGGGGCGCGACCGTGTCATGGAAATCGCCCGTCTTCTGAGCGGGGCCTCCGTCACTCCCGAAGCCGTCGCCAACGCGGAGTCGCTTCTGGGTCCGGGGATTTGACAAAAAGTCAAACGCACGCCGCTGGCAGAGGATTTGATTGTCGAATAAAGCAGAAAAACCACTTGCATATCATGGCAGACAAAGATAAAGAAACAAAGCAGGCTCCCGTGAAGGAGGAGCCGGAAAAGGAACAGAAACAGAAGGCAAAGGAGCAGAAAGCCCCGAAGAACAAGGTTTCCAAGGAGGAAGAACTCCAGAACAAGGTGATCGAGCTCACTGACAAATTGTCGGCCGAGCACGGCGACTATCTGCGCCTCATGGCGGAATTCGAGACTTTCCGCCGCCGCAGCGCCGAAGAACGCCTGAACATGGTGTCCACGGCGGCAGCCGACACCATAAAGGGGTTGCTGCCCGTGCTGGACGACTGCGAGAGGGCTCTCCAGGTCCTGGAACAATCCTCCGATTCAGCGGCGAGGGAAGGCACGGCCCTCATCTACAACAAGCTCATGGCCTATCTCAAGACCAAGGGCCTGGAGGTGATAGAGGCCAGGGGCAAGAAATTCGACATAGACTTCCACGAGGCCGTGGCGCAGATTCCGGCTCCCTCCGAAGAGGAAAAGGGCCTTGTGCTCGATGTGGTCCAGACGGGCTACATGCTGTCCGGAAAGGTCCTGCGCTATGCAAAAGTGGTCGTAGGAGCATAAGACAATGGCAGAAAAAAGAGATTACTACGAAGTCCTGGGCATCCAGAAGGGTGCCACCGATGACGAAATAAAGCAGGCCTACCGCAAGGCTGCCCTCAAGTGGCATCCCGACCGCTGGGTCTCCGGCACCGACGCCGAAAAGAAGACCGCCGAGGAAAAATTCAAGGAAGCCTCCGAGGCCTATTCGGTGCTGTCCGACCCGCAGAAGAAGGCCAAGTACGACCAGTTCGGCTTCGCCGGGGTGGATCCTTCGTCGGGTCCCGACTTCAGTCAGGGCTTCGGCAACCTCGACGACCTTCTGAACAATCTGTTCGGAGGGGCGTTCGGCGGCGGGGGCGGCAGCTTTTTCGACTCCTTCTTCGGGGGAGGCAGGCAGCAGAGCAGCGGGTCGAGGGTCATGCGCGGCCGCGACATCCGCACCAGGGTGAACCTGACCCTCGAGGAGATAGCCAAGGGATGCACCAAGGAGGTGTCGATAGAACGCAGCAGGCCCTGCTCCGAATGCGGGGGGAAGGGCACGAAAAACAGCTCCGACATCAAGTCCTGTCCCACATGTCACGGCAGCGGCCAGGTGCAGAGGGTGGTGAACACGCTCTTCGGGCGTTCGGTGTCCTACTCCACCTGTCCGCAGTGCGGCGGTGAGGGCAAGGTCGTCTCCAATCCCTGCCGCAAGTGCGGCGGAACCGGCCTGGAGAGGCGCCGCGAAACCGTGAAGGTGAACATCCCCGCAGGAGTCGAGGACGGAATGCAGATAAGCGTGCGCGGCGAGGGCCACAGCGCTCCCCGCGGCGGCGAGAACGGAGACCTCCTGGTGGTGGTCAACGAACAGCCTCACGCCCAGCTCAAGCGCGACGGCAACAATCTGTTCTACACCCGGGTGATTTCGGTCACCGACGCCATGCTGGGCACGACCATCAGCGTCCCCGCCCTGGGTTCTCCCGTAAGCCTCAAGATCGATCCCGGCACCCAGTCGGGCACGGTGGTTCGCATGCGAGGCAAGGGCCTTCCCACGGTGAACAGTTACGGCTCGGGCGATCTGTACGTGAAAATACTGGTATGGATTCCGCGCAAGCTGCGCGGCTCTGACAAGGAGGCTGTGGAGAAGCTTGCGGCGTCCGATGCGGTAAAGCCCGATCCTTCCCGTGACGACAAGACTCTGTTCGAGAAAGAGAGTCAATATTTTTAGCGAAACGTGCTTGCAGAGTAAAAAATAATTTCTATCTTTGCAGCCCTGTTTGAAAGCAGCCTCTCATTTTACGGTTAAGTGACGCTGCGAGGCGAAAGGTTATTTAAAGAGTTATGGATTTACTTAAAGTAGCAGAGCAGTCTTTTGTAAACGAGAACGTCAGCAAGTTCCCCGAGTTCAAGGCCGGCGACACCATCACCGTGGCCTGCAAAATCAAGGAAGGCGAAAAGTTCCGTCTGCAGGACTTCCGTGGTGTGGTCATCCAGATAAGCGGTGCAACCCCTCTCACCCGCACCTTCACGGTCCGCAAGGTCTCCGGCGGCATCGGAGTCGAAAGGATTTTCCCCTTCCAGAGTCCCGCCATTGACAGCATCACCGTAAACAAGGTCGGCAAGGTCCGTCGCGCCCGTATCTTCTACCTCCGCAATCTTGCCGGCAAGAAGGCCCGCATCAAGGAAAAGGGCATTGCCAACAAGGCTGCCAAGGCCGTCAAGGAAGAAAAGGCTGAAGCTTAAAAGTCATCCGGCCGCATGGCCGGTCAACGGCTCCTTAGCTCAATTGAATAGAGCATCTGACTACGGATCAGAAGGTTGCAGGTTTGAGTCCTGCAGGAGTCACTTCAAACACCCCTTCGAGAGCATCCCGGAGGGGTGTTTTTTCTGTCCTGGTGCCGCTATAGGTCCAGTTGATTAACAGAGTAGAAGCATTTTAAGCCTTTTTTGAGTATACAGGTCCAGTGGCATGACAGGGTGGCGTCACGAGACCGGGTCAGGGCCGGCAGGTCCTCCCGGCTTTCGGGGCATAGCGTTCATGCCATAGAGAAATAGCTGCCGAAGTCAGAATCGCGAGTGCTGATTCCGGACCATAGCGTTATTTCTCCTTCCCCGGCTACTTGAAAAGGTCCGCAGGATTAATGCTCAGGAAGTCTTCCGGGGCCATTCGGCGTCCGGCCGGGAATAGGTTTTTCGGATGAAACGTTCCTTGTCGATGATGAAGCGCTCGTGGGTGCCTTCGCCGATGAGGCCCGCTTCGTCGTAGGCGGCTACCCGGAAGATGAGCCTGCGGCGGTCTATCCCGACGAGTTCGCTCTCGCAGCGGACCTTCATCCCCACCGGAGTCGCTTTCGCGTGCGACACGTTGACATGTGTCCCGACCGTGTCCTGCCCGGGCTCCAGATAGGGGAGTACGCTCTCGAGGCAGGTCTTTTCCATGAGCCCTATCATCGATACGGTTGCATACACGGGGACGTTCCCGCTGCCGAACGCTTCTGCCGAATGCTCCTTGTCGGATATGGCCTCCAGCGTGTTCTTGATACCTGTTTCAAGCATATTGCATGGCGAAATAAAAGTTGTCAGTCCTCTCCCAGCAGCTCCTTTGCCAGCGGAACGACGGCGGCTTTCATGATTTCGTCGCTCAGGCGGTGGCCGCCTTCGAACCACGCGGCGTTGGGATAGTACCGGGTAAAGATGTCGTAGCCGCCCGTCACGCGGTCGTCCTGGCGGCCGAAAAGGCCGTAGCAGAGAATCTGCTCGTCGGGAGTGACGCCCTCGAACTGATGCTCCTCCATCTCCCGCAGGTGGGCGAGAATCTCCTTGGTGACGTGCCCTTTCTTCTCGCCGTCCTCGCGTTTGTTGGCCCATTCGAAAGCGCCCACCCTCATGACGTTGTACATCTTGCTCATCTCGAAGGCGGGATTGACGCAGATGCGGAAAAAGCCCCTCATCTGCTGGGCGTACATGCCTCCCATGCTGGAGCCGATTATGAGGTCGGGCTGCTCACGTTCGCAGTAGCTCCTCAGGAACGGAAGGGCCTCGGCCGGATCCAGGGGGATATCCGGCGCAAGCACCTTGTCCTTCATGAAGTAACGGCGCAGCAGCAGGACCGAGCCGCTGGCGCCGGAGGAGGCGAATCCGTGGAAATAGACTATTCTGCTCATGACGCTACTTGAAGAAACGGTCAGTCTCTCTCAGAGTTTCGGGGAGGGCGAAGACTGCCACGCGGTCGTAAGCCTCTATGACCGTGTCTCCTACGGCGATGAAGGAATCGTTCCCGCGGATGACTCCGCCGATGATTGCTCCCTGAGGGAAGCCGAGGTCCTTGATGGGGCGCCGGGTTATGGCGCTGCCGGGCGCCACGGTGTATTCTATCACTTCCGCGGATGTGCCGGACATGTATTTCACGAAACGGGCGCGCCCGCTCAGGGTGAACTTGAAGATCCGCCCGGCGGTGGTGAGCTTCTTGTTGATTACGCTGTCCACGCCCATTTCCTCGGCCAGACGGGTGTATTCGAAGTTTTCAACCTCGGCCACGGTGCGGAACACCCCGAGCTTCTTTGCGATTACGCACGCGAGGATGTTGGTTTCGTCTTCGCCGGTCAGGGCTATGAAGGCGTCGTATCCGAGTATGCCCTCTTCGTAGAGGAACTGGGAATTGCGCCCGTCGCCGGTGACCACGGTGATGTCGTCGGGGAGCTGCTCGGCGAGCTTGACGCTCCTTTCGGGATCTATCTCTATTATCTTGACGCCTATCCCATTCTGTGAAAGGCTCTTGGCCACCATGGCCGCGATGGGGCTGCCACCGATGATCATCACCTTCTCGACGGTGACGTTCTTCTTGCCGAAATACCGGATGAGCAGGTCGACGCCTTCGCGCTTGGCTATGGTGAAGACGAGGTCGCCGAACTGGAACACGGTGTCGGAACGGGGGATGATGGTCTTTTCGCCCCTCGAGATGGCTATAATCCTGAATTTCTCGGAGTCTTCCTTCGAGAGAGCCCTGGAGAACTCGATTATCTTCTGGTCGAGGAGCGGGGAGTTCTCGTCGAGCTTGAAAACGGATATCTGAAGGCGGCCGTGCGCGAAATCCATGGTTTCGGAGAAGGTGGCATGCTTGAGCTGGTCGACTATCTCGTCGGCCGCGGTTTTCTCGGGATAGAACATGAGTTCTATGCCCATCTCCTTGAAAATGAGCTTGTTCTCTGGGGTGAGATACTCTTCGTCGTTGATTCGCGCTATCACTTTCTTGGCTCCGAGCTGCTTTGCGAGCATGGCGCTGACCACGTTGACGTCCTGCAGCGAAGACGGGTACACGGCGATGAAGAGGTCTGCCTCCTGGACTTCGGCCTGCCGGAGTATCCTGATGGAATTGGGCTTTCCCTGGATCGTGTATATGTCCAGGCCTGCGGCCAGGTTCTCCAGCCTTGCGGAATCGTCGTCGATGACGGTGATGTTGTTGCCTTCGGCGCGGAGCATTTTCGCGAGATGGGAACCTACGGCCCCGGCGCCCTGAATGACGATTTTCATATCCTGAATATTTTTTTGTCCAGATATCTGAAGATGCCCCTGCCCCTCAGAAGGGCGTTCGGAACGATGTTGACGGGCACAAGCGGAGCCTCCGCCTTGACGGCACCCTTTCCGGTACGGGGGGATTCGCTCCTCAGCCGCTTCCAGCCCTCATGGGCGCGGGTGACCGCCGCGGCGTAGTCTTTTTTGCCGGAGAGGGCGTAAACCACGCGGGAGCAGTCGTCGAGAAAAACGCGGAAAGCGATTTTTCGGGCGGCCTTCCTTCCGGCCTTTCGGGGAGAGACGCCGCCGGCTTCGATGCTCGCCGCGAGATTGTTTTCGAGCAGCAGCAGGTTGTTGCGGTAGTTCAGTTCCAGCTTGAAGGGCGACTTGGGGGACAGCGTCCCTCCGCCCAGGTGCCACACCGTGCTTTGCGGCACGACGGTGACCTTCCATCCGGCAAGGCGGGCCCTCCAGCAAAGGTCGATTTCTTCCATGTGGGCGAAGAACCTGTCGTCGAGGCCTCCCAGTTCCTTCCAGAGGCTGCTCCGTATCATGAGGCAGGCCCCCGTGCACCACTGCACGTCGGCCGGGGTGTCGTACTGGCCTTCGTCCATGCACACGCGGCTCAGGACCCTTCCCCTGCAGAACGGGAAACCGAAGCGGTCGAGATAGCCGCCGGCGGCGCCCGCATATTCGAAGCTGTCCGTTTTTTGGTAGTTGCCCCTCTTCACGAGACCGTGGAGCTTGGGGCCGCAAATGCCGCATTCGGGATGGGTGTCCATCCAGTCCACGAGGGGGTGCAGCCAGTGGTCGTCCACCAGGATGTCGGAGTTGATGAGCACGAAATACTCGGCTTCCAGAAGGGAGAGAGCCCTGTTGTAGCCTCCGGTAAAGCCGTAGTTGTCATCGAGCGGAACGGTTCTCACGGAGGGGAACTCCTCGGCCATCATCTCCATGCTGCCGTCGGTGGAGGCGCTGTCGGCCACTACCACTTCTGCATCCTCTCCGCAGCTGCGGATGAGCGCGGGAAGGAAACTCCTCAGATATCCCTTTGTGTTCCAGTTGAGTATGACTACTGCGGTCTTCATATCCTGCAAATATCAATATTTTTACGTATTTTTACAAACGTTATGCCTGCAACCCTTTATACCCTTACTTCCGACCTCCATTCGGAACTTGCCCGCACCGCTTCCGGGGAACCGTTCATCAAAAGCATCGAAGACGCCCTCGGGGAGAAATTCGACGTGCGCGGCGCCGATTATTCCGCTTACGGCACCCGCGGGTGCGAACTCATTTACGTCCGTACGGGCGGCACGGAAGGCATCTTCAGGAGCCTTTTCGTGAAAGACGGAACCCTGCGCATTCCCGAGCCGGTACGCCTGCTCACAAGCGGCCTCAGCAACTCCCTCGCCGCTTCGATGGAGATACTCTCGTACCTCAATCTTCATGGCGTCCGCGGTGAAATCCTGCACGGAAGCCCTGAGTATATCGCAGGCCGCATCCGCGACGGGGAGTCCCCTCAGGCAGCCGCGTCCGGGCAGGCTCCGGGTACGGTGAGTCCCGTGAATCCAGGCCGCATCCTCCGGGGGGAGCGCCTCGGAGTGGTGGGGCGTCCCTCCGACTGGCTCATCTCCAGCGATGTCGACCATGCCCGCGCACTCGATGTACTGGGGCTCGAACTCGTGGACATTTCCATGGAAGAACTCCTCGAAGAGACGCTGCGCCACGAACATCCCGCGGTCGACCTCCCTGCCCTGAACGTTCCCAGATACGGAAGGCCCATTCCCGAGAGCGACCTTTCCGACTCGCTCGACATCTACGGAGCGCTGTCGCGGATAATCCGGAAATACCGGCTCGACGGCCTGACCGTCAGATGTTTCGACCTTCTTACCGCGGTACACAACACGGGCTGCATGTCGCTGGCCCTGCTCAATTCCGAAGGCTCCGTGGCCACCTGCGAGGGCGACGTCCCCGCAATGATTTCCATGGCCGTCGCACGGAAGCTCACGGGATGTTCGGGATTCCAGGCCAATCTTTCAAGGGCTTGGGAGGACAAGCTGCTCTTCGCCCACTGCACCGTGCCGCTCGGCATGACCAGGAGCTGGGTGTACGACACCCATTTCGAGTCCGGCTTCGGTGTGGCAGTGCACGGCGAAATCCCCGAAGGGCCGGTGACGATCTTCAAGCTGTCTCCCGACTTCCGCCGGGCGTTCATCCGCGAAGGGGAGATACTGCGCAACGAATACGGCGACAAACTGTGCCGCACGCAGGTGGTGGTGCGCTCGCCGGGGGCCGCTTCATACTTCCTGCGCGAACCCATAGGCAACCATCACATCCTCATCCCCGGCAGCCATGCCGTGGAGCTCTCGGAAATGCTGGGTGCGTGAGTTGCGGCTCAGCCCTCCTTGCAGCAGCCTTCGCCTTCCTTGCAGCAGCCTTCGCCGTCGCCTTCGTGATTGTGGCAACGGCCTTTGCCATGGCAGCATTCATGCTCCTCGGGGGGCAGATACTCGCCGTGGAGCCCGTTGTTGAGCTCGCTTTCGGTGGCCTCGCGCACCGAGACCACCTCCACGGTGAAATTCAGGGTCTTGCCGGCCATTGGATGGTTGAAGTCCATGCTCACGTGCCTGTCCTTGACTTCTTTCACGGTGGCCTGGATGACGTTGCCGTCCTGTCCCATCATCGGAAGGACGCGGCCCGGCTGCATCAGTTCCTCGTGCATCACTCCGTCGATGACGAAGGCTTCCTTGGGGATGTCGATGACGTGCTGCGGGTTGTGTACGCCGTAGCCTTCCTCGGGGCTGAGGGTGAAGCTGACGCTCTCGCCCGGTTCCTTTCCTTCCACCGCCTGCTCGAACTTGGGGAGCAGCATGTGGGTGCCGTGAATATATTCGAGGGGCCTTTCCCTGCCCGCCTGGTCCGCAATTCTGCCGTCAACCTCCAGCTTGTAAGCGAGAGCTACGACCTTCTTGTCCTGTACTTTCATGATATTGATTATTAATGATTTAACCGCTGAAATCCACGTCCTTGAACGCAATGGTGGGGACGAGTTTGGACTTGCACGGCCGGGAGTCGTCGCCGGCTGCGAGCAAGTTGTTCCAAAGGGTGATGAAGTTGCCCGTCACCAGCATTTCGCTGACGGGCCTGACTGCCTTGCCGCCTTCGAACCAGAAGCCTTCGATGCCGTATGAGAAATCTCCCGTGGCGCTGTTGGAGTTGCCTCCGTTGAAGTCGGTCACCAGGATTCCCTTTCCGCACCATTCCATGATCCGCTCCGCTCCCGTGCCCTCAGGCACCGGCCCCTGCCCGCTGAAGGGCAGCAGCACCGGAGTGACGGCGTTCTCGACCGTGGGCTTCATGCCCAGTTTGGCAGCCATGTAGGTGTTGAGGAAATACTCCTGCACAACTCCGGCCCTGACGATGTCGTGGTCTTTCGTGGCCACGCCCTCCGAATCGAACAGGCGGCTGCCGGTATGGCCTCTGAGGTGGGGGCGGTCGACCAGGTGCATTCCGCGTCCAAGCACCTGCCTTCCCGCGGAATCCAGCAGGAAGGAGTTGTTCTGCTGGATGCTGTATCCGTTCAGCGCGTTGAGGATGGGGGAGACCATCCTGGAGGCCACGTCCTCCGACACGATCATGTTGTATTTCCCGCTGCGCACGCGCCGCGAGCCGATTTTGGCCACGGCCCTTTCGAGGGCGGTCCTCCCGCATTCCGAGGCGTCGAATTGCGAGAGGAAGGGGGAGGAGGTCCACCAGTATGCGCTGTATTTGTCGCCGCGGGAATCTTCGACGGTGGTTTCCACGCCATAGTCGATGCTGGTTTCGCACTGGAGCGCTTCAAGCCCCTGTGAATCGACGATGTAGCTGAGTTCGCACGAGTCGGAGTATTCGCCTTCCTCCGACACGGTCCGCCAGCCTTCGCCCCTTCCCGGAGCAAGGGCGGCGTCGAGTGCCAGCTGCCTTCTCCTTTCCGCGGTGAGCTGCGCGGCGGCGGGGTCGCAGCTTTCCGTCTCCAGCCCGGTCAGGGCGCCCTTCACCAGCCTCTCCGGGGCGGGAAGGTCGCGGCACGGGTCGGGGGCGAGCATCCTTACGGTGCCGACCGCGCGGGAGATGAATTCCCGCAGGGCGTCCTCTCCGATCCGGTTGGTGGAGAAGCTGCCGAAGCGGCCGTCGGCGAAGAGGGAAATCTCGAGGGAACGGTCGAGGCAAGCGGTAACCTTGTCCACCTCGCCGTTGAGGGTGGCCACCATGTCCATGCGGTTCTTGTTGAAACTCACCCGGGCCTTCTGGGCGCCGCATTCCCGGGCTATGTCCAGACACTTGAGGGTCAATGTCTTTTCTTCCTGCGATAGCATTTATTCTCCTCCTACGATGAGTTTGTTTACGAGTACGCTGGGGATGCCGCAGCTGACGAAGGCGCTCTGGTCTTTGCCGCAGGTCCACGTGGCGTCGTCTATTTTGAGGTCGCCGGCCACCGCCCCTATGTCCGCGAGGGCTTCGGGACCGTTGCCTATGATGTTGATGTCCTTGACCGGCATGGCCAGGCGCCCGTTTTCTATTGTGTAGCCGCTCTTCACGTAAAAGGTGAAGTCGCCTTCGCCTATCTTTACCTGCCCGTTGGCGAACTGGTCCACGAAGATGCCTTTCCTCACTCCGGCGATGAGGTCCTGCACGGTGCCGTCGCGCCCGCTTTCCATGTAGGTGCAGCGCATGCGGGGGATGGGGTTGTAGCGGAACGACTCCCTGCGGCCGTTTCCGGTGGAAGGCAGCCCGTAGAACCTGGCGCTGATGCGGTCGTGCAGGTAGGAACGGAGCACTCCGTCCTCCACCATGTAAGTCTTCTGGCCGGGAACCCCCTCGTCGTCGTAGTTGAGCGAGCCGCGGTTCCCCGGGATGGTGGCATCGTCGAGGATGTTGATGCCTTCCCTGGCCACCCGTTTGCCCATCCTGTCGGCGAAGACGCTCTGGCCCTTGCGGTTGAAGTCGGCCTCGAAGGCGTGACCCATGGCTTCGTGGAGCAGGATTCCCGATGCGCCCGCGGCCATTACAACGGGCATTTCGCCGCCTTTGGGCCTGCGGGCCTCGAACCTGGCGTCCAGGCCTTCCACGGCCTGGCAGGCAAGCTCCTCCACCAGTTCGGGGGTAATCATCTCGGCGCCTTTCCTGAAACTGCGCGAAACCGATTTGTTCTCTATCTTGTCTCCCTGGCGGAAGATGACCGAAGCCGCGATGCTGGCCAGCGGGCGGGTGTCGGTGGTGAGCTCTCCGAGCGAATTGAACATCATGATTTCGCTCATCTGCCAGCTCAGCACGGCCACCACCTTCTCCACCCTGGAGTCTTTGCTCCTTATTGCCGCGTCCAGTTTGCGGAGCACTGGCACGAACTGCGCCGCCTCGTTTCCCGCCAGTCGGTCTTCACCGGATAAAAGGACGCTTTTGAAGATTGA
>FLNX01003316.1_pt1 | contig 55309 bp, 35 predicted proteins | sample 1140341 | NCBI WGS metagenome assembly FLNX01 (sample SAMEA3878208, study PRJEB12797) | bioreactor metagenome | biome: Moose rumen | place: Sweden | collected 2011-10
TTGTAATACCCTGATTATCAGCAGTACACTACTAAAAACTCAAAAATGCGCGGAAAACAGGACCGACCTGTATCTTTAGAAAAACTTAGGGCTGTAACTCCAACCGGTTACAGCCCTAACTTTTGAATGCCACCTGTACTTTATCGGATGGTTACAGAAGTAAATAAAAACGCGGACATAAACTTATGTCCGCGTTTTTTATTTACAGATAGTTCTAAAACTGATTATGCAAGAGCGATGAAGAGTTCGCCTTCTTGTTCGCAGAGCGCGAGTTTGTCTTCGCGTGCTAACCAACCAAGGGCAAGATATAAATCTTCATTCTTCAGTTTTGTTGCTTTTTTCAGACCTTTCAAACCAAGGCCGCCTTCTTGCAGGGCATTCCATACACGACCTGCATTTTCACCAATCTTTTGTGACATAATTAAGTAAAAATTTAGTTATACCTTTTTAATTTATAGTCGAAAGTATTTCAGTTGAGTGACCGATTAGTTTAGTGATTTAACATTATTGTCTTTCAACTCTTTGCTTTCAACTATTCACGATGCAAAATTACTACATTTTATGTTATTAAACATATTTTTCGTCAAAAAAATCACTCTTTTTTATGAATGTTTAACATATGAGCTGCTTTTTGTGCTGCATTTTGTTCTGATAGTCGTTTGTTTGTACCCGTTCCGGTCGCAAATGGTTGGTTATCTATTAGTAGTCGGGTTGTATAGGTATGTTGGTCTATTGCAGCATCATAAGCATGGTTGATAGTTTCGAAAGTCAATGGTTTATGGTGTGTTTGAGCCCATTCGTATATAATGGATTTGAAATCCGTATCTTCGCTTATAACCTCATCGAGTTGTTTTATAATACCATGTCGGGCGATGTTGTTGACAACCCACTCCTGTGCTTTTTTGAAACCTCTGTCAAGATAGATTGCTCCAACCAGTGCCTCTATTGCGTTGCCATAAACGTTTTGAGCGTTGCTTTTGAGTCCTCGCGATGTTTGCAACATTATGTTGAACCCCGTGTGTTGAGACACATCGTTCAGATGGCTTCGGCATACTATTTTGGAGCGTGTGCGAGTAAGAAAACCTTCAGTTGCATCGGGGTAAGTGTGATAGAGAACATCAGCAACAACAAAACTGATTATCGAGTCACCGAGATATTCGAGCCGCTCGTTGCTGATAATATTGCCGTTTTTATCTTTTTTTTGACATGAAACATGTGTTGCGGCTGTGCGGAATAAGTCAAGGTCGTTCGGATAAAACCCGAGTATGTTGTGCCATGCTTTGAAAACATGCCGCTTTTGCGGACTTAACAAATTGAGGAAAAACATAAAATCAGAAGTCGGAATTATTTCCGACTTTCAAATAAAATTATCTAATCTTTTTAAAGGCAATGCAGGCATTATGACCACCGAAACCGAAATTGTTGTTTAGAGCGGCATTGACATTTCTTTGTTGCGATTGGTTGAATGTGAGGTTGAGACGGCTGTCTATCTGCGGGTCGTTGTCATCGTCTGAATGGTTGATGGTCGGAGGTATAATGTCGTTGCTGACAGATAATATTGTTGCAATTGCCTCTACGACTCCTGTGGCGCCGAGCAGATGTCCGGTCATGGATTTTGTTGATGATATATTGAGGTCATAAACCTTATCCCCGAATGTTTGTTGGATTGCTTTTATTTCAGCAATGTCTCCTCTTTGAGTTGACGTACCGTGAGCATTGATGTAGTCAATATCGTTGATTGTAAGTTGTGCGTCTGTCATCGCGTCTTTCATTACCTGTATCGCACCGATGCCTTCGGGGTCAGGTGCTGTGATATGGTATGCGTCTGCAGTCATACCGGCACCTGCTAATTCTGCATATATCTTTGCTCCTCGGCTGACAGCATGTTGATATTCTTCCAAAACGAGACAACCGGCACCCTCTCCAAGAACAAAACCATCGCGGGATGCGGAGAACGGGCGTGAGGCGGTCGCAGGAGAATCGTTGCGTGTAGATATAGCTCTCATTGAATTGAAACCGCCTATTCCGCTGCGTGTTATCGGAGCTTCTGCTCCACCTGAAATGATTATGTCCGCTCTGCCGTAACGGATGTGGTTGAATGCGTCTATTATGGCGTGGGCTGAACTCGCACAAGCAGCGGATATTGAGTAGTTTGGACCTCGGAAACCGTAGTGTATAGATATGTGTCCGGCAACAATGTCGGTAATAAATTTAGTTATGAAGAAAGGATTGAAACACGGTGTTCCGTTGCCGGCGAAAAATTCTTTCAAACTTTCCTCAAATGTCTCTATTCCACCTACACCCGAACTCCAAATAACACCTATACGAGTCTTGTCTTCGTCATCGGTTTTTAAATCAGAATCTTGTATTGCTTCGTCAGCACAGCGAATGGCATATTGTGCAAATCGGTCGTATTTGCGAGCATCTTTACCCAAAAAAATTGTAGGGTCAAAATCTTTGACCTCGCATGCAAAATGAGTTTTGAAAAGAGAGTGGTCAAAGCGGGTTATTTCCGCAGCTCCGCTTTTACCCTCCAATAGTGCTGCCCATGTTTGAGGAACATCGTTTCCAATAGGTGTTACTGCCCCCAAACCGGTTATTACTACGCGACGCATATATGTTGAAACTTGAAAAAATAAATGTTGAAAGCAAAAACAAACGTACTCTTGTCTGTCAGCAGGCAGACAAGGTACGCCATTACTAATTAGAGTTGAAGATTTGAAAATTATACGATTGCATTGAAATTTTCAAATACCTGCGACTCAAATCTGTTATTCCTGACCCAGTTGCTCTTCCAAAAGGTTAACTGCATCTTCTACAGTTGAAATCTTCTGAGCTTCCTCATCGTCAATACTTACACCGAATACTTTTTCAAACTCCATAATGAGTTCTACAGTATCCAATGAGTCAGCATTGAGGTCACCTGCGAACGTTGCCTGAAGTGTAACTTCTGATGCGTTAACACTAAGTTTTTCTGCTACTATAGCCTGTACTTGGGCTATGATTTCTTCTCTTGTCATAATAAAACTATTTCAAAATGTTATTTATATTTTATTCTCTTTTTAACTATTTTTCCACAAAAATAGAGTGGTTTATTGCTGTTAAATGCGAAAATTTCCATTTTCGGTTGCAAAATTACTGCTTTTATTTCAATTGTGCAAATTTATTGCTGTTTTTTTTCGTTATCAGGAGAATATACCACCTCTATTCCTGCCCGTTTGAGAAGGTCAATACCATCCAATATGCGATATTTTTCGCCGTAAACGACGCGCCGTATGCCTGCTTGAATAATCAGTTTCGAACATTCCATACATGGAGAGGCGGTAACGTATAGTGTAGCTCCGTCCGATGAGTTGTTCGAACGTGCGATTTTGGTAATAGCGTTGGCTTCTGCATGGAGTACGTACGGCAATGAGGTGTTGGTTGCATCATCTTCGCAATGGTTAATGAAGCCTGACGGGGTACCGTTATATCCATCGGAAATAATCATCTTGTCCTTAACTAAAAGAGCGCCGACTTTGCGTCTTATGCAGTAAGAGTTTTCTGCCCAGATACGTGCCATTGACATGTATCTGATATCGAGTTTATGTTGTTTGCTTTCTTCAGTCTTGCTGTTAGATGATACAGATTGTTGCTCCCCGTTAGGCTGTTTTAGTAGTGAGGTTGCAAAGTCGGGGATATTGATTCCATCGAAATTGCCTGAAGTCATCATCAGCAGAGCGCAGTTGTTGTAATCAAGGGTTCGGAGTTCGTCCTGTAGAGCATGTGAGTCGGTGAATACGTGTACATTATCCGTAGCAAAAGCCTTTTTGACATCATCCGGGTTAATGGGTGTGAGACGCTTATGTTCTATCACTTTAGGATTAAAATAGACGTAGGCAGTGTCTGCCTGAGCCATGCAGTTGTTGTATTGAGGCAGAAAATCAGCTGTTAGAGACGAATATGTGTGCAATTCCATACATGCCACTAAATGTTTGTCGGGGTATTGCAGTCTGACTGCATCCACTGTGGCTTTAAGTTTTGATGGGCTGTGTGCAAAATCTTTGAATGCAACGGATGATGGTGTTTCACATATTTTCTCAAGGCGGTTGGATGCTCCGTGAAAAGATGATACAGCCTGATAAAAATCATCTTCGCTAACACCTGTCTCCATGCAGGCAAGACGTGCAGCCTGCATATTTTGCAGGTTATGCTTGCCAAAGATATTTAGCGGTATTTGTTTGTTTGAGTGTTGAATTATATATGTGATGCCGTTGTGTATCTCAAAATCCGGGGTGGTGTAGGGCAATCGTTTGATGTCTGGGCGTGCGTTGTCGGCAAGTTGCTGCAGGTTGTCATCGTTATTGAAATATATTAACGAACCGCTGGGTTCAATGAGGTCAACAAACTGGCGGAATGTGTCAACGTATTTGTCGAATGTGGGAAAGACGTTGATGTGATCCCAAGCTATGCCTGTCAGTATGGCGATATGCGGTTTGTAAAGGTGGAATTTTGAACGAGGGTCGAGTGGGGAAGTCAGATATTCATCACCCTCAAAGACAGCGTATTTGGCAGTGTCTGACAGACGAACCATGCGCTCAAAACCCTCTATTTGTGCACCTACCATATAGTCGGTTTCTATACCGAGTTTTTGGAATACATAGAGTATCATGGCAGTCGTTGTTGTCTTGCCGTGCGAGCCGCCGACAACGATGCGTATCTTGTCTTTAGTCTGTTCGTAAAGATATTCAGGGAACGAGTATATTTTAAGTCCGAGTTCTTTTGCTCGCAGCAGTTCTGGGTTGTCATTTTGGGCGTGCATACCGAGTATGACAGCATCGAGGTCAGTAGTGATATGTTCAGGATGCCAACCGTTTTTTTCTGGCAGTAGTCCTGCTTTTTCCAAACGGGAGCGCGAAGGCTCAAAAATCTCATCGTCTGAACCGGTGATTTGGTAGCCTTCCTTTTGGTTGATGGCGAGTGCGAGATTATGCATCGCAGCGCCTCCTATAGCGATAAAATGGATTTTGGGCATGGTGACAAGGGTGTTTATCTCAGCCTAAAACGGCTGATGCGGGTGTTTTATCGAAGAGGGGGATTGCATTTTTGCTTTCCCCCTCTTCTGCTTTTACAATTATAGTTTTTAGAAATTATTTCTTTTCTGCTACAGCTTCAACACGTTTCTTTTTGCCGATATGCCAATTGCGAGTATCGTAAGCTATCGGTGAAGCGATAAACAATGAAGAGTAGGTACCTACGATAACACCAATCATCAATGCGAATACGAAGCCTTGAATTGTCTCGCCGCCGAAGATAAAGATGGTGAGCAATACGATGAATGTTGACATTGAGGTGTTGAATGTACGAGCCAATGTGCTGTTCAACGCATTGTTCATATTCTCTGCGAGGTCGCGTTTCGGATACAAACCGCGATATTCACGGATACGGTCGAAGATAACCACGGTATCGTTGATTGAATAACCGATAACGGTCAGGATTGCAGCGATAAATGATTGGTCAATCTCCATTGAGAACGGCATGATGCGCCATAGAATTGCATACAAACCGAGAACTATTACAGTATCGTGTGCCAATGCAACAAGGGCGGCAAATGAATAGTTGATATTCAAGAATCGGATTAAGATGTAGAGGAAGATAATCAGCAGAGCAAAGATTATAGCCCAAACAGCAGCTGATTTGATATCGTCTGCTATAGAAGGACCAACCTTTTGTGATGACATTATTCCTATTTTGTCTGAAGCCTCATCGCTGCCGTTAGAAAATTCCTCAAATGAAATACCGCCAAGCTTCTCTTGCAAACCACGGTAGAGACGTTGCTCGATTTCAGTATCAATAGTTTCTGAATCGTTGTCAATGCCGAATTTGGTTGATACACGTACCTGGTTTTCGTTACCGATTGTGATAACCGTAACGCTTGTACCATCGAATTCGTCCTCAAGAAGGGTACGGATTTCTTCTGGTTGAACAGGCTCTGCAAAACGTATTACATAGTTACGACCACCAGAGAAGTCAATACCGAAGTTCAACTCACCGACTGCGTTAGGAATAAGACCTATAATAGAGATTACGATAAGTACACCGGAAACAATATAACTCCACTTGCGTGCTCCAATGAAATTCCAGTGAGTGTTTTGCAACCAATTTTTTGTCCAGTTTGTAGTGAACGGCAGTTCTTTGGCATTTTCGCGGGATGCATAACTGTCGAGAAGCAGACGTGTGATAAATACTGCGGTAAGGAATGAAGATATAATACCTATTATATAAGTAACGGCGAAACCTTTGATAGGACCTGTACCGAATACGGCAAGTACTATACCTGTGAGCAGTGATGTAACGTTGGCATCAACGATAGCCGAGATTGCACCGTGGAAACCATCATTGATAGCACGGCGCATGTTCTTGCCTGCACGCAACTCCTCACGGATACGTTCGTAAATTAGCACGTTACCATCGACTGCGGTACCCATTGTCAAAACAATACCTGCAATACCCGGCAAGGTAAGTACGGCAGAGAAGGAAGCCAGGATACCGAGCAACAGGAAAACATTGAGCAATAGGGCTGTATCTGCTACAAGACCAGGAATCAGACCATAGTAGAATACCATGTAGATAAGAATCAAGCAGAATGCGATGATGAATGAAATCAAACCGGCTTTGATTGATTCCTGACCGAGTGACGGACCAACAATGTCTTCTTGGATAATACGTGCCGGAGCCGGCATCTTACCTGATTTCAGTGTGTTGGCAAGGTCGGTTGCTTCCTCAGGTGTGAAGTTACCTGTGATTTGTGAGCGACCGCCCGTGATTTCGGTTTGAACGGTCGGATAGCTATATACAAGACCATCAAGAACAACAGCGATTGATTTGCCTATATTGTCTTTGGTCAGACGAGCCCATGTGCGTGAGCCTTCAGCGTTCATCTCCATATTAACTTCGGCGTATGAAGAGAATTGTCCGAAGTCCATGCGGGCATCTGTTATTGCATCGCCTTCAAGAGGAGCGCGACCATCGCGGTTGGTGACTTTCAATGCTATAAGTTGGTATATTGTACCGGCATCGTCAATCGGTTTTACTGTCCAAGAGAATTTAACGTCGCTTGGTAGTACTGAAGCAGCTTCAGGGCTATGGAGCATACGCATAACCTCTGCGGTATCGGTATAGAGAACTGCACCGATAACAGGACCGCGAGCAGCCTGCATATTCAAACGATAGAACAACGGGTTGTTGCGCTTAACTTCCTCAATATCAACATTACTTTCTACATCTTCTGCCAACTCGGGATTTTCTGTCGAGAGTTGTTCGAGTAGTGCGTTCACGCTTGTGTCTGCACTCTCTTCTGCCACTTCGGCAAGTTTGTCCTCTTTTGCCGGTTCTGTTGCAACTTGCGGTTCGGCTTCTGTCTTAACGTCTTCAATCAGAGCGTTGTGCTCGGCAATTGTAGCGTTCAGTTGTTCGAGTTGGGGATATAACTCGTTAATTTCGTATGTCTCCCAAAATTCAAGGTTAGCTGTTCCTTGGAGGAGTTTGCGCACACGCTCGGGTTCTTTCACACCCGGAAGTTCAATCAATATACGACCTGCAACATCAAGTTTCTGAATGTTAGGTTGTACAACACCAAAACGGTCAATACGGGTGCGCAATACGTTGAACGAATTGTCAATAGCACTTTGGACTTCTGCGCGAAGGATTTTTTCAACGTCAGCATTTGAGGTGTTCAAAGATATTTTGTCTTTCAGTTCAAAAGTTGAGAACACACTTGCGAGTTTGGCATTAGGGTCAATTTCATTGAAAGACTCAATAAACAGCGTCACGAAATCATTAGTGCTTGACTTTTGTTTTTCTTTTGCCAAATCCATGGCTTGAGTGAAAGTTGTAGAGGTATTGTAGTCTGACAATGCGCGGAGAATATCAGGTACGGATATCTCCATTGTCACGTTCATACCGCCTTTTAAGTCGAGACCAAGGTTGATTTCTTTTTCACGACACTCCTTAAGGGTATAACCCAACCACACTTTCTCGCTACTGATAGAGTCGAGGTAATAATACTCTTTAGCCTTGTCACCATTGGCATATTCTTGGGCTTTACCGGAATAGTGTGAGGTAACAAAACTGAAAGAGAGATAGAAGGCGCACACAATAAATAGCAGGCACGCCATAAGGATAACAAGTCCTTTGTTTCTCATTTCTTTATAATTTATTTAGTTATTAATTCCGTATTTGCTATCGTGGGTTTCCACAATAAGCGTGCAAAATTACAACATTTTTTTGATATAATCACTATTTTTACTGAAAAATATGCTTTTTGTTGAAAAAAATGTAAAAAAAATTTGGTGGGTATTATTTATTATAGTAATTTTGCAGTCGCAATTCGGGCTGATAAAGGTAAAACCTTTGCTCGGATTACCTATATCGCGGAGTAGAGCAGTGGTAGCTCGTCAGGCTCATAACCTGAAGGTCGGTGGTTCGATCCCATCCTCCGCAACAAGAGCTAACCGATAGTTATCTGACTGACTATCGGTTTTTTTGTATTTATGCCGAAACAGATACTTTGAAACCAAGCTGTCGCGCTTTGTCAGCTATCTCTTCCATTTTCCGGGGAGAGATTTTTTGTAATGATTTGAGCGGTGTTTCGCGGTCGATGACATAAATCATTATGTCTTTGGGATTAATCTGCGGCAGTATATCAAGCCATGCTTCAATCTCCTTGTTTGTAGTGTTGTTGATAATTGTTCCGTCATTGAGTGTGCCGCGTAAGAAACATGTTTGGAGTGTGAATTTTCCATTGAAAGGTTGCAAGTATTCGATGATTTGCGGAACGGTAAGGTGTTGATTGTTAGGTATGTCGATGAGTCTCATGGTCTGTGTGACAGCAGAGTCGAGTTTGAGTATACGATTGTCAATAAGCGTTAAGGCGCGTTGCACATCAGGTCGGTATAATTGTGTAGAGTTGGACAAAACGCTTATCTTGGCCGAGGGGAAGTAGGTATCGCGAAGTGTGATAGTATGACTTATGACAGATTCAAAATCAGGGTGGAGTGTAGGTTCGCCGTTGCCTGAAAAGGTGATTACGTCAGGGGTGACATTGCTTTGCTGCAATTCTTGCAGTTTGGTTTCGAGTTGTGAATAGACTTCTTGAACTGTAGGAAGGGTAAGGTGTCGCGCTTTGTTGTCGGTATTCCATCCACATTCGCAATAGATGCAGTTAAAGGTGCAGACTTTAGCGTTGGTAGGCATGAGGTTTATGCCGAGCGAGATGCCAAGTCGTCGACTGTGGACAGGACCATATATGATTGAAGAAAAAAGCATATCGGGTAAAATAAAATATCAGAGGATGACCTTATTCAGAAATTCAGCTATGTCGCGGTAAAGCTGTCGTTTAGGTTCTATGTCTCTGATAAGTTGGAGTACGAGTGCGTTATCTTGTTGGTCATTAGCCTCTTTAATCTGTTGGTCTATTTTTTGAATTTCGTTTCCGAGAATTTGATATTTGTATTCATTAACAACTTTGGGAACCAATTCGTCAAGAATGTCAGCATCCGAAGGCATACGTTTTGTGATGACCGCTTCTTCTTGAACAGCGTTTTTGCCGGTTGTAAGCGGTAGAGTGGTATCTTCTATTTCGAATATTTTGCTGATAGGATAATGGTCGGTCAGCAGTTCATTTGTTATGTCGCGGATTGTCGGGTTGGGGTTGTAGAGAAATTCCTTCTCTACGCTGAAATCAGGGTTGTTGTGCAGTTTTTGGTAGTCGAAAAATATTTGGTTGAGGTATGGGTTGTCAAATATGATATTGTCCTGATTCAGGCTGTCAATGATAAAGTTGCTGACACTGATTGCATCGGGAGAGTCAGAGAAAAGAGTGTTGTCGCCGTATCTCAAAAGGAATTGCAGAATATCTTTTGCAAAATTGTCAAGAGTTGGTGTGGTAACAGGTTGGCTGCTTTGTTGCTGTATTGGAGTGTTGTTTTTTTGATAGTTGTTGCGTTGCTGTTGTTGATATCCGGTTTTTGTGGTTTGCTGTGTGAAAAGATTAGGGTCGATATCCAGTTTTTCTGTGATTGTTTTGATGCAAATACTTCGATAAATTTCATCCTTGATAAGAGCGGTGAGATTGATAAAATCCCGTATTACCTGAGCCTTTTTGTTGATATCTGTAATTGAGTCTGCGTATTTGTATTGCAGGAGGTATTCAATCCAGTTGGTTTGGTTGTGTTCGATGTAATCAATGTATTCTTGCGTTGAATGTTTGCGAGCGAAAGAGTCAGGGTCGTCATTATCAGGAAGCACAAGTACGTTTATCTTCATGTCGTTAGGCAGCAAAAGGTCGATTGCTCGAATTGCAGCTTTCACTCCTGCTTTATCTCCATCGTAAAGGATTGTAATGTTGTGAGTATCACGGCTTATGCGTTTTGCCTGTTCTTCGGTGAGAGATGTTCCGCAGGAAGCTATTGTGTCTTCCAAACCGTTTTGGTGCATTGATATAACGTCTAGATAACCTTCGCATAGGTAGCAGTGGTCTTTAGTGCGTATAGCTTTGCGAGCTTGGTATAAACCGTATAGTTCTCGGGACTTGACATAGAAATCATCGGATTCTTTGGAGTTGAGGTATTTGCCGATATCATCGCGTTTTTCGAGAATGCGTCCTCCGAAGGCTATAATACGTCCTGCGGCGTTATGAATCGGAAACATAACTCGTCCTCTGAAAAAGTCCCAATAGCCTTTTTCTCCTTTTTTGCATAGTCCGAGGGCATCTAATAATTCATCGCTGTATCCTGCCTCTGTTGCTGCTTTATAGAATGATGAATAATTATCGGGGCAGTAGCCTAAATGAAAGTCGCGTGCGATATCTTCGCGAATTCCCCTATTGTTGAAATATCGCCAAGCAATATCTTGACCGGTTGTTGTTTTCCACATTTGGTCTTGAAACCATCTGTCGGCAAATTCGTTGAGAGCGAAAAGTGACTCCCTGCGGTCTTGTTGTCTTTTTTCTTCTGCGGTGAGGGTATGTTCGTGAAGTTCGATGTTGTATTTTTTTGCAAGTATTCTCAATGCGTCCAAATAGCCGACATTCTCCATCTCCCTCACAAAATTGATGGAGTCGCCGCCTTTGCCGCAACCGAAACATTTGCAAATGCCTCGAGATGGTGTGACGCAGAAAGAGGGTGTTTTCTCCTCATGGTTAGGAAAAGGACAATTAGCCCAGAGGCTTGCGCCTTTGGGCTTAAGACTGATACCATACGAGCGGACAACATCCTCTATCTCGGCAACGTCTTTAATCCTGTCTATTGTTGACTGTTCAATCATTCTTTGTATAAGCGAAATACCAGCCTATTGATACCGACCATTCGTCATGCCTGATTCGTCTTGACCATGATGAGTCCTGGTTGCTTAAATTGGTGTATGTCCTGTCATAGTATAGGTTGGCAAGTCCCCAACTATAGCCGCCTCTGACATAGAATTGGTGAAATTGAAATGCTCCGCCGACACTCCACATCGGGTTGAAGCGGTTGAAATCGCGCCTGCCGTCATTGTCGCTATCGGAGTGTATATTTTTGCTTGCTTGTTCGTGAATGATATAATAATCGTAGTTGTATTGATACTCGTTTGTTGTGGTCTTATTGGGATCAAGACCTGCAATAGGCTGCTGTGTGGTTTGAATCTGCTGCATCTTCAGTCCGAATTGAAGCGTAGGACCTGTATATATGGCAATCCATGTCTTCTGGGCAAGCAAATAACGGTATTGCAGTTGTATAGGAAGATTGAGCGCATGGTATATTGTAGTGGTTTGTGTTTCGAAATTGTTGCTCATGCTTGGTGTGGATTTGGCGAACTGTAGAGTATAAGAGTAACTTAGTCCTATGTATGTCCCGATACCCTTATAGAAGTCTGTTTCGTATGCAATGCCTATTTGCGGACCATTCAGGTTGTTTGCAAGACTGAGTTTCTTCTCCTCCACAAGACTGTTCTGGCGCAGCAGATTGCCTTGCGAGCCGATTTGAATGCCTATTTGTTGTTGCACCTGTGCGTTGGCTGACAGGCAGCCTGCAACAAGGGTTAGTATGATAATAATTCGTTTCATGGAATGTTAATTTATTTCTTTATCTGATATTGAGGCACTTTTGGTTTTGGCTTCAGGTCGCACGGCTTTTTCTGCTTGCCTGAATACATCGTCCGGATTGGTCGGGCGTTGAAGGTCGGCGGTAAAAAATCCGTTCAGGTGTGTCTGCTCTATCGAAATGTCGTCAAGCGGAAACATGGTGCCTGTCGTCGCGGTGGTGAATAGTATGCGCTCCATTTTCTGATCTTTGATGAATATCTTGACAAAGCTGCTCTGTGTCTTGTTCACTCCTGATATGTCGCCTTTGTTCTCATTTGGGTTCTTTGTTCGGTTTGAAGATTCATTATTGTCCTCTCTCGGGAAAAAAACTGTTTCTGCGTTACCGTTGACATCGATTTGTCTGAGTTCGCCGTCTCTAATCCACGCAATGATTTCCTTGCCCGCCATCTGATTGTAGTATTCATCCTCTTCCTGTTGGATAGTAATTGCGGAGCCGTAGCAGTGAATATGGTCTATTTCGCCATTGACAATTTGTGCCTGAATACTATCGGCTGACATTTGGCTTGAATCATTCCATGCAATCGGATTATAGTAGAACCTGATGATAGAGTCACTTTCGTGGTAGGCTAATGAATCGCATACGGCTTGGACATCTTCTCTGTAAATCCGCACATTGCGGTAAGCAAATAGGCATTGGAATGTATCTTGAGGTATGGAATCAATATGTTCGCGTTCGGTGATAATACTGTCTGCGTGTATGTAGAGCCATAAACTATCGCTTCGGTCGATGGCGAGGGCGGAGTCGGTAGCAAGACCTTTTTGCTGTTCTTCATAATACTCACCGTAGTTGCCGTATAGTGTCACTTTGTTGGTAGTATCGGCGAGTTCCATATGGTTGAATACGTGTCCTATTCCGATTTTTTTGTCATATAATATACTGTCTCCGGTCAATTGCTTACCGTTGGTATGGATAATATGCGAGTGGTCGAGCAGGGTCGATTGTTCTGTTTCTGTGTTGTACCAGCCGCGACTTGAAAGTATGGTTGTTTCTTCTTGATAAACTATCATTGTCGGACTCAATATCCGAGCTATGTGTGTTTCCGTGTTGTATGTCAGTGTGTCTGATTTCAGATTAAAGTTCTCGTTGATTAGAACTACCGAGTCTTTGAATGTTGCCTGTTTTGTGGGTGGTTGGTATTGCCCGTAAATTGATTGCAGTGTGTTGAGACTGTCTTTTATTGTCCCGCTGTTGAAATAGTAGGCTACATCTTGAATACGGTCGTAGTTGAGCGAGTCCGTAGTCAGTATTGTCGAGAAGTGGACAAGTCTGACATTGTGACGCAGTTTTGCGAGTTTTGTGTTGCCGTTATAGTAGAGGATATCGCCATATCCGAAGAGGGTGTCACCTTGTTCAAATCTTATATTGCCGAATGCGTCAAGCGAATTTTGTGCCTCATAAAAGAATGCCGAGTCGCAATACATAAGTGCGCTGTCGTGCCTGAAAACAACATCTCCTTTGAGTAGTTGTGCTCCCGGATAGAGTTCTTCGTTGTAATTGAGTGACTGGCAGTGCTCTAAATAAATCAATGTGGCATTAGGGTCGATTGTCTGCTGCGGTTTGGTCAGTTGGGCATGGCAAAGATTGCAATAAATTATTGCTGAAAGCGTGAATAATATGTATTTGTAATGTGTCAATTTATTTTATCCATCCCGGGTATTGGAAGTCACATCCGCTCCATTGCGGGTCGATGCGGATATATGTCTCTTTTTGTTTCTTTTCTATCCAGTTTTTAAGAAAGAGGTCTGATTCGTAGGCTTCGTACATGTCTTTTATTGTTTGATAGTCGTCGGTCATATTGGCTTTGTGTACCTCGGTTTTGTTTTTCAATTTTACTATGGCTATCACTTCCTTATTTTTTGTTTGGTCCATCATGACAAACGGTTGGGATACATCGCCGACTCTCATTGAATATATCTGTTTGGCAATTTCTGCGGGGAGTTGTTGGTATTCAAATTTTGTTGAGCCGGCCTGCTCGTTGTTCATCACTCCGGCATTCATGACTGTGTTTTTGTCCTGTGAGTATCGTGCCACGGCTTCTTCAAAACTCATCTTGCCGTCCCTGATGTTTTTGGCTATAGAGTCAAGTTGATGTATTGCGGCTTCTTTGTCTTTGTTGGATATGCGTGGCCTCAAAAGAATATGTCTGCAGTTGGCTCTTTCGCCTTTGCGCTCAATGAGTTGTATGATGTGGTAGCCGTATTCAGTCTCGACAATGCGTGACACTTTTCCCGGTGTTGTCATACTGAACAGTACATCGGCAAATGGTGTTACCAATTGTCCTTTACCCATAAATCCCAATTCTCCGCCCCGTTTTGCACTTTCAGTGTCTTCGGAATAAAGGCGCGCCAGCATTGAAAAATCGGCATCACCGCTGTTTATTCGTTCGGTAAATTCGCGAAGTTTGGTCTTTACTCTGCTGATTTCCTCTATAGGGACTTGAGGCTCTTGAGTGATGATTTGTACCTCAACTTGTGCGGGAATGACTGGTAGCGAATCTTGAGGTAGCGTATTGTAGTAGCGTCTTACCTCAGCCGGAGTGCCTTTGATGTGTTCTACAAGCTTTTGCTGCATTTGCTGCATTACCATCATGTTGCGCACTGATGTTTCCATTTCTTCGCGAATCTCCGCCATCGGTTTGCGGAAGTATTCTTCCATCTTTTCTTTCGAGCCTATTTGTGACTCTATATAGTTTATTCTGTAATCTACTTGGAAACTGACCGAACTTTCGTTGGCATATATACTGTCGAGGTCGGCTTGATGCAAGTAGAGTTTCTGAACTGCTATTTGTTCGGGAATGACGCAGTATGGGTCTCCGTTGATAGGCTGACCTTCATATTGTGCCCTCATGCGCTCTTCCTCAATCTCTGATTTGAGTATGGCTTCATCGCCAACCACCCATGCCACCTCATCAATGATATTGTCTTGGGCGGCAACGGATATTGTTGTCAGGGCGGTTAAAAGTATTGTGAGTAAGTGTTTCATGTCGTTTCTATTTAGTCGAAGATATTGAAATCGAATGTAGCTTGTGTTTGAGGTGTTTCATCTTCCTCTTCTTCTTGAGCCTTTGTCTCTTGCTTGGTCTGCTGCTCTTCAGGCTCTTCAGTCGCTTTCTGCTCTTCTTGTTGAGTTTCTTCTTGTTGAGTTTCAGATTGTTGTGCTTCAGGTTGTTGTGCTTCAGGTTGCTGTGTAGTTGCCGACGGATTGGGTTTAGTGATAGTCGGTTGCTGCGTGTTTGTCATAATAGTGCCTTGTTGTATCGGATTGACTTCTGAAGTTACGGGCTTGGTAGGTTCTATCGGTTTTGGCAGTGCAGCTATCTGTTCCTCTATCGTGCGAGTCTCTTTAAGGTATATATCACCATGTTTAACTCCGTTCTTGTACATGTCTTGTTCTAAACTTTTCAATATGCTGATACGCTGTCCGTTTTCCATGACATCTTTTACCACAGTTTTTGCTATCTCAAACGGCATCTCATCGCCGGAGTATATTCTGTCGGTGATTCGTAAGAGGTATGTCTGTGTTGTGTCTTCAAGAGTGATAAATGTGTTTTGTTTCAACCAGCTGCTGTCGTCTGATGTTTTCAGTGGGAGACGGTGTTTAATTTCGCTGAACGACTGCCAACGGTCAAAGAATATGCTGTAACCTAATGATTTTTCTATTGCATAGGCTTCAATGTCCGGTAGTTTGTCATCATTAGGTTCGCGAAGCATATTGATGAGTTTGTCCAAGTCACGGCTTCGTTTGGGTACAATGATGAACATGCCTTTTATGTAATTGTCTCTTAACCTGAATAATTCGTGGTGTGCATCGTAATATGACTTCAGGGAATCTTCGGATATCGTATCTGATTGTTGTCTTTGCAGCAGGTTTTGTTCGTATTCGTGAACGTAGAGTTGTCGGCGATAGTCGTTGACCATAGCCTCAAATTCTTCTTTTTGTTCGCTGTATTCTACAGCACGTTGATAGAGCAACTGTTGCGTTGCCCATTGTTGGATATATCTGTTGACAATGCGGATACTGTCTTCGGAGGATGTCCCTATTGGAACAAGAGCCTTGACTTCGTTTTCATATAGTATTTTTTCCCCAACCTGTGCTGCAATCTCGCCTCTGCGGTGGCGTTCAAACCACTGGCAGCCGCTTAACAGAAATAAGGCTATTGGAATAATCCAGATTTTTTTCATATTGTTGTGTTTGTTAGATAACATATTTGATTTCTTTGAAAGTAAAATGTCGTCTTTCGCCCTTACGGGTTGTCATTGTTATTGTTCCGTTGTCGGCAACATCCGTTATACGCGCTTCAAATGCCGAGTCGTTTGCTGTGTACGGATAATAGTCATCACGTCTGTACAAACTGTCCATATACAGATTCTTCAGTTCGTGTGGCTTATGCATCAGCGGCTTTATTCGTTTGAATTCTTCTATAATGTCGTCAAGCAGTTGCGGCAAATCATACTCTTTCCCTGTTATTTGCTTGAGCGATACAGGATTGGGAGCATCGCTGATAAAAACGGTTTGGTTTATATTTAGTCCTATTCCGGCAATTGATGAGTCTATTTTACCGTCTATAATGTTGTGTTCAATAAGTATGCCACCGAGTTTTTTGTTTTCAAAATATATGTCGTTGGGCCATTTTATTTTTATCTCTCCACATGTAATTAACGGTTGCAGAACGTTTTTTATTGCCACAGGGACTAATTCGCAGAGTAGGAATTGTTGTTTTACGGGTATTTCTTTGATGTCGAATAGTGTGCTGAATGTGAGGTTTTTATCGGGTTCGCTTTCCCAATGGTTGCCTGCCTGCCCTCTCCCATCGGTTTGGTCTGAAGTGTATATGGTAAATAAGTCGCGCTCAAGCCTGTGTTTGGTCAGGTATATTTCAAGTCTGCCGTCTGCAATCATTTGTTGCAGCAGTGTGTTGGTACTCGGTGTCGAAGGTATGAATAGCGGCATGATTATCAGTTTAAAACATTTGTAGCAGCAGATTACCTATTTCTCTTTGTATAACTTTAGATTTTACGCTTGCATTGTTTACTAATATGGCGAACACATAAGTGTGTCCGTCCTCGGCATATATATATCCGCAGTATGCCTTCACGCGACTTGTGGTACCGCTCTTGGCAACTACCTTGCCCTCTAACCGTGTATTGACGAGAAAGCTTCGAAGAGTTCCGCTCCTGCCGCTTACCGGCAAACTGGATAACCATGTGTCGCGGTATGAACTGTGTTTAGACATGTATGCCAGTATGTTGACTAATGTGCCGGCACTTACAGCATCTTGTGGCGACAGACCGCTTCCGTCATAAATGAATGTCGGGTACAGATTGACGGCTCTATTGAACCAGAATTGTTTTTCGTAGTCTATGCAGTCGCTTATCAGTATGTGTGATTTCGGGCGGGAGCATTGTGTCTGACCTTTTTCGTTTGTGAAAAGAGAAGTGCATCCCAACAAACGGAATAAGTGCTCGGCATATATGTTGTTGCTTTGTTGGTTTGTTTCGTTCAGTATTGTATTCAGCGGCTCTGAATAGTGAGTGTATATGATTTTACGCGGCTTGGTGTCAATGTTTTTTGTGAAAGATGGCGCATCGCTTACTCGTATATTGTTGCTGTTCAGCGTTGAAGTAAGTGTTTGAGCCAGCAATAAAGGCGGGTTTGGGATCCCTGCTTTCACACTCCAGCGCCCCTTGTTAGGGACTATATTCCCTGACAATATACGGTGGTTGTCATACGGTATTCCGCTTACCAACCAGTCACGACCGCTACCGCAGACAAAATGGTTCTCCAACTCGAGATACGGTATGTACGGGTCTGTATTGACAATCTCGGCTGGTGTCCCCTCATTCCCTGAATTCAGGAAAATAGTCATCGTGTTATCGTTGTAGCATAGCGGGAAAACTCCGCCGGCATAAAAATTACCGATATCTTCCCGCGTCCACCCATAAGGTATTGCCTCTGCAGGGTCGTACAGACTGATGTCTGCCACTATGCTTCCGTTGATATTTTCTATACCCGCATCGCGTATAGCTTTTACCCATAACGGCAGAAAATTACGGTTCCCTACACATTGGCTGCCAAGCGTCGGGTCGCCCGTACCTCTTATATAAAGATTGCCATTGAGTACACCGTTCTTTATCTCGCCGTCTGTCTCTAAATAGGTCGGAAAACGGAATGTGTCGCCGTAGGTCTCAAGAACCGTGGCTGTGGTTATAGTCTTTAATGTCGAGGCTGTCGGCACTATGTTGTCAGGTCTGTATGATGCTAATGTGTCACCGGTTGCAAGGTCTTTGAATAGAATGGATATGTTAGCATAGCGTGTTGATGTTCGATTGCAGAATGCCTCTACCTGTTCCTGACAGTCGGTTGCATAACAGGTAAGGCAGATGCAAAAAAGAGATATAAATGCAATATATTTTATAAACATTTTCTACTTTTTCCAATTTCGGTTGCAAAATTACAAAAAAAATACTACCTTTGCAACCGAAAACTGATAATTAAGAAAAAAAAATAAAAAATATATGATAATTAACATTGGAAGGCAGCTTGCATCCGGGGGCAAAACAATCGGCTCTCTGCTCGCAAAACGCTTTGATATGGCGTATTACGATAAAGATTTGCTCCGTATCGCTGCCAAAGAAAGTGGATTGACAGCCGAAACTTTCGAGCGTATCGACGAACAGCCTAATCAGACTCTTTTAAGTTCATTTATGGGCTTTACCGGCATTGGCGGTTTTACTGCTATGGGACTCAATTATAGCTATAATACAGGTTTGAGCGACCAGGAACTCTTTCGTATTCAGTCTGATGTGATTCGCAAACTGGCTGACCGCAAGCCTTCGGTCTTCGTTGGCAGGTGTGCTGACTATATCCTACGTTCGCGTACCGATTGCTTGAATATATTCTTCTATGCAGACTTCCAGGATCGTATTGACCGTATCCGCCGTAATAATTCTGACATGTCTGAAAAACAGGCTGCCAAGATTATTGAGGAAACAGATAAAATTCGCAGTCAGTATTATAATTTCTATACCAACAAGGTTTGGGGACATTCCATATCTTATCACCTATGTATCAATACCTCTATACTTGGAGTCGAGGCAACGGCTGATTTTCTTGAGGGTTATATTAGCAAAGTAAAACAACAAAATGAAAAACAATAATCCAACTACACGCGACAATGATCGTTATGAGCCGGATGATTTGAAACAGGCTCTGCTGACTCTTCGTCAGGGTGGAGTGATACTTTATCCTACTGACACAATTTGGGGGATAGGTTGTGATGCCACTAATGCAGAGGCTGTCAGACGTGTCTATGAAATCAAACAGCGCATCGACACCAAGGCTATGCTTTGTCTGGTGGATAATGCCGGCAAATTGTCGCAATGGGTTAAGGAAGTACCATCTATGGCTTACGAACTTATAGAGTTGAGTAACAAACCTTTGACAATCATTTATCCTGATGCTGTCGGTGTGGCTGACAATCTTGTTGCAGAAGACGGGTCGCTGGGTATCCGCGTTACAAATGAACTGTTTTCTAAAGCCCTTTGTTCGCAGTTGCGCAAACCCCTTGTCAGCACTTCTGCCAACATAAGCGGACAACCCTCACCGCAGAATTATTCCCAGATTTCACCCTTCATACGCAATGCGGTTGACTATGTGGTTCGTTATAGGAGAACAGACAATTTGCGCTATGCACCATCGTCAATAATTAAAATGGGAGTAAACAACGAGATAGAAATTATAAGAAAGTAGTATGATTACACGCACTCGAAGACAACAGCAATTGATATATCTTATTGCCGATTTTATTTCGGCACTGGCGATTTGGCTCTCTTTCCTTGTATTTCGCTGGATGGTTTATGAAGGACGTATTTTCGGAGTTGATGAAATTCTGATACCTGCTTTCAACTTCTATCCTCCGTTGTTCTTATATCCGCTTGGATGTATGCTTGTCTATTATGCGTCAGGATATTATATGAATCCATTGCGAAAAAGACTGACCACGGAATTCCTCACAACTTTCTTCTCTGCGGTTGTTATTTCATTAGTCGCATTCTTTATAATTATCATCAATGATGAGGTCGATTCCTATCATCGGTATCTATATTCATTTATGGTGCTGTTTTGTATTCAGTTTTTTATATCGTATATTCCCCGATTGATTATAACTCTTGTTGTGAGGGCGCGTTCCCGTAACGGACAGTTGGCAAAACGCACTGTTGTTATTGGAGACGGCGAAAGTGTCTGTCAGGTCTTGCAGGAAATAAAAAACAATCCGCGTGAATATATCCTTACGGGCAGGTATGCCGATATGCCTGAGATTGACGCAAAGTATGTAGATACGGTCATACTTGCTTACAATGGAAATATACCTGAGCAAAGACTCTACGGAATTATTAATCAACTGTATCCGCTCGGAGTGGAGATTTGCTATACCCCGAGGCTGTTCGATGTACTTACCGGCACAATTCGTATCGACCGGCTTGATGCCAGTCCGATAGTCAATATTACCGAAAACCATGCCCCGGATTATGTTCTTTCTATAAAGAGATTATTTGATGTCATTACGTCTGCTCTCGGACTTGTCATCTTGAGTCCGCTGTTGTTGGTTGTATCCCTTGCAATAAAACTTACTTCCCAAGGACCGATTATTTACAAGCAGGAACGTGTCGGGCATTATGGCAGGAAATTCAATATCTATAAATTCCGCACCATGATTGAGCATGCCGAAGATAACCTCCCTCTGCTCACTATGACTGATGACCCGAGAATAACCACTGTGGGCGGGTGGTTGAGAAAATATCGCCTGGATGAGCTACCACAATTGTGGAATGTTCTGACAGGAGACATGAGTATAGTCGGTCCGCGACCCGAACGCGAGTATTTCATCAACCAGATAATGCAGAAAGCACCGTATTATTGCCTGATTTACAAACTCCGCCCCGGACTGACCTCATGGGGACCAATCAAAGTTGGATATACCGACACTATAGAGAAAATGATACAGCGCACTAATTATGACATAATCTATATGGAAAATCTCTCACTCAAACTTGACATAAAAATCATGCTTTACACTATCGCTGTAATCATCAAAGGCAAAGGTCAATGAAATTTCATCATTTCAGTGTTTTTATAATTAGGGATAAATGTTTGACAAAATCATAACATGGCGTGAAGAACATATCAAGGAAAAGTATTTCATCCTGATATTGAGTTTTTTCGTGGGCATCTTCTGTGCTTTCGCATCGTGGTTGCTCAAATCGATAATACACATTCTGCAAACCCTTATTACCCAAGAACTCGTCAATCAAGGTCATTTCATCTGGTATCTTATTACCCCGACAATCGGTATCGCTCTTGCTGCCATCTTCGTACGCTATATTGTCAAGGATGACATAAGCCACGGTATAACAAAAATACTTTTTGCCATCAGCCAGCGCAAAAGCATTATCAAACCTCATAACATGTGGTCAAGTATTATAGGCTCCGGACTGACAATCGGATTCGGAGGGTCTGTTGGTGCAGAAGCGCCGATAGTTCTGACGGGTGCCGCAATAGGCAGCAATCTTGCCAAACTCTTCCGACTCGACCAGAAAACCATGATGCTCATGATAGGCTGTGGCGCGGCGGGAGCCATAGGAGGCATATTTCAAGCACCGATTGCAGGACTCGTCTTTACAATAGAAGTTCTGATGATTGATTTTACTATGGCCTCTATCTCGCCGTTGCTGATTTCCTCAATTACAGCTACCGCCTTGTCATATATCCTCTCCGGAGCAACACCAATGTTCTCTCTGCCCCAGAGCGCTGATTTTAGCGTAAATCAGATTCCGTTTCTGTTGCTTATGGGCATATTCTGCGGACTCGTGTCTCTTTATTTCACGCGGGGAATGAATTTCCTTGAAAGCAAGTTCAAATTGATAAAGTCAATGTGGACTAAGATACTAATCGGGGGAGTGACTCTCGGGCTATTGATATATCTCTTTCCGCCGTTGTACGGCGAGGGATACAATACTATTGCCGACCTCTTGTCAGGAAATATTGACCATGTAGTCCGCGACCCGTTTTGGGATCATGACGTTACATGGAACGGTTGGTATGTTGTGGTTTATTGTCTTGCTATACTGATAATTAAGATTGTAGCCTCTGTTGCAACCAATGGAGCAGGCGGAGTGGGGGGGGTTTTTGCACCATCACTCTTTATGGGGGCTATAGCGGGATTTATCTTCGCGCGGATATTCAACATACTCGGCTTTGCTGTACCGGAAAACAACTTTGCACTTGCAGGTATGAGCGGATTAATGGCTGGAGTGATGCACGCACCGCTCACCGGCATATTCCTTATCGCTGAATTGACAGGCGGATATCAGCATTTTATGTCGCTTATGATAGTTTCTATAGTTTCCTATGTTACTATTATGATCTTCGAGCCTCACTCACTCTATGCTATGCGACTTGCACAAAAAGGAGAACTCGTCACCCATAATAAAGACCGTTCTGTACTTACTCTGCTCAAGATGGATAGCGTACTCGAAACGGATCTCACCACACTATATCCCGAAATGACACTTGGCGACTTGGTTAAAATCATTGCTGAAAGCCGCCGCAATATATTCCCCGTTATTGACCATCAAGGACATCTATTGGGTGTACTGCTGCTCGATGAAGTACGCAATATAATGTTTCAACCGCGACTCTACCAGCGGTTTACCGTTGCGCAACTGATGACTTCGCCACCTGCAATTCTTTTGTATGATATGCCTATGGCAAAGGTAATGGAAACTTTTGAAGACACCGGAGCCTGGAATCTCCCTGTTGTGGATAGTCAGCGCAGATACCTCGGCTTTGTATCCAAGTCCAAAATTTTCAATTCATACCGACATGTCCTCGTCCACTTCTCCGATGAATAAAAACCATCACACCGATTTTCCTTATTCTTTACTCCTTACTCCTTATTCTCCTGTTCTGCAACCCTGTTGAGAATAGGTTGTACGGAGAGCCGAGAGTTGACGGCTTGGCGCATCCACTCGTTGGGTGTCAGGCAACCCAAACGATACCAACGCTCGTATGATTCAGCCCACTCGGAACCTTTTTTGTCGGCAAGAGCCTCTTCTAAAGCAAATTGAACTATGTGACCTACAGGATAATTGGGTAAATACATAGGACTGTTTATCATGTGGGAATAGATGGCTAAAAGTATGCAGTCTTTCTCACCTAATACAGGCTCGAAATACTCGTTCCAAACGTTAGCGGCAATTTTCAGTGTGGCTTCTCGCAAGTCTGCCGCATTTGCTTTAGGATTGGCATATAACCATTGCCATATTTGCATATCAACAAGACTTACCCCCATAATCTCATACATCCCCCAAAAAGTGTCAAGGATGGCTTCGCGATTCATCTTTTGTTCGCCGTAACCCAAAAGTTGCAGGTCACGGTTTTGAAAGAGAAAAGCACTTGTTTCAGTAAATCCTGTGTTGGGTATGCCGTGCAGCATATAATAGTCAATACGATAGAGACTTATAACTTCTTCAATATTATGTCCCATCTCGTGTACGGCAATATTATAACCCTTGTAATCCATACCATCAGAGGCTATACGGGTTCGCAGTCGGGTAGGCTCATTGCGTCCTAAACTTGGCCATGCATGACCAGACCCTCGAGCCGGTTCAACAACTATATGGCTTGCTATATCTTCTGCGTCAGATTGAGAAAAACCTAATTGCTGAAGCATTGCAGGTATTTGAGCCTTATATGCTTGCGGAGTAGGGTATAGTTGACGTGTTTGCCGACTCAGAGCATCTTCGTTTATAGTGCTTCGAACCTTAAACCCGTCGTACCATATATCGTAAGGTCGCAATTTACGCCCTAAACGATTGCTTATCTCTGCGGCAACAGTTTTAACCTGTTCAGAACCAAGCAATTCTCTGAATAAATGCTCAACTTCCTGTGCCGGAATTTCTATTTCGCCTTCGAAATTGCGAATAATGGCTGTCGGCATATTAGGACAGTAGGTGTCAACCTGTTGCATAGCGTGAAATACATCTAAAATCTTTTGGTAACGGCAGTCTGCCTCACGTTTGTCGTCAGCTCCTTCAACTTTATTGCTAAACGGATACCAGACGGGGTCAGGATTGTTGATAACAGATTGTGGTATCTCTTGTCTGACAATTCGTTGCATCACTTGATAAATCATCTCCTGTTTTTCCTGTCTTTTATCTGCATAATTGGCTTTCAGCTCATCGCGCAGATTCCAGTGGCTCAACAGTAACATGCCATCCGGAAATAATTGTTTGCCGTCTTCTGTACGCAGGCGATCCATACATATATTATAGTCAGCTATATAGTTCTCGGCATCGGCAAGAGCTTGCGAATGTTTTGCCTGTACATTAGCAGGAATACGACTTGTAAACACATCGCCCAAACGTGCTTCTGCCCATTGACGGCGAGTCCATTTTTGCCCCAAAGTGTTCTTCTCCTCCAAAGTGTAGAAAGGGAAATTGAGTATTGTGATAAAGGCAATCTTATTGGCAAATAAGTCATCTGTGAGGTGGGCACTTGCACTGTAGCCCGACATTATCCAATCGATTTGCGAAGGTTCGCCTGCATTGGTTAATTGAGTCGGTTTAAGCAGTTCTACAGTTAGCATATCAGCACTTTCGTAGAGACGTTCCACCACGCGGCTCAAACTCTCGAATAGACTGTCGCGTTGCTCTTCTGTAGTAGCTGTGTTTTGGAGAACAAAGACCTTGAAGTCCTCTGCCGACCCGTCTTCTGCACGCCACATAGCAGCAGCCTGCCGTATGCCACGTTCTATTCGGTCAAAGGACTGACCTCGTGGAGTCCCGACTGTTTCGGTTGGCTTACAACTGATTGTAACCGCGTTGATAACATCGGCTATTGTAGATTCGCTAATCTCTTGAGAAATAGTATTTTGACGATTGCATCCTGTCATGATGATTGATATTCCTATGGCAGACAGAGCCATGATAAGTTTGATTTTTTCCATAAGAAAAATATTGTTTAATCATTGCTGTGCAAAAGTACCGCTTTTTTTTGAAAAAACAAAGGATTGTAGCAAGAATTTGTCGGCATAACATAAATGATATTTCAGAGAATGCAAATATGTGTAACATATCTCTCAATAAGAATTTTTTAAAAAAATCTCATTCAAAGCTTATTATTTTTGGTTGTTTGGAAAAAAAATATTAACTTTGCACGCGTAATATATTGATTAAATGTGCAGTTGCGGATTTTAATACGCGATTGCGCCTTAATGTATTGATAATTAAATCATTTGGAAAATGAAAAAAATATCAACCCTTCTGAGTTTTTTTGCCCTCATTTTGGGGTTCATGAATGTTAATGCCCAAACACCGCCTGCTTCTATCAAAGTTGGTGAAGTTGAATTGTTGGACAACCCAGTCTATTTCAACGGTGGTACGGTGGTGGAAACAAATTATTTCTTTGAGTCTGCAGCATTGCCGAAAATCGAAGCTTTACCGGCTGAAGGTCAGACCTTGCTGATTACTCAACCTGCGGATGCAAATAAAGGTGTCGGACAAGTAATTGTATGCGATGACAAAGGGTCATTGCTCCCAAATTCGACTTTCACGATACGCTTTATACGCAAGTATGACAAAAGTAAGGTAATTGGTTCTTGTGACATTGTTTACGAACTGAAAGGAGAAGACTTGACCTATACTTTTACCTTTAACGACCCGCAGACTACATTGGAACAAGTTGTTGAACCGTTCCCCTCCGGAGCAGTCCTTAAAGATGTTAGCAATTTCAAGGATGCACAGGAAACACCTGTTGCCATTGATGCTGCCACAATTGCAAAAACTACATTTTTTGACGGCGGCAAAGCATACGTCAAAGTTACAGAAACCGGTGTGGTATATACCCTGAATTTCTCGATATTGGAAAATACCAACACAGCACCGACTGCGTTTAACCTAACCCTTAAAGATGGTACACCACTATATGTCACACCTGACAAATTCAGTACAACGGACGGAGGAGAACATTATCTGTATGACGATGTTATTGACCGGCAAATCAAACGTATAGACGTTACCCCTGCTGATGTAACACAGTCTATTGTGTTCCTCTACCAGAGTTACGATTCGGTAGCAGTAATGGTACAGGCAGAGAACGGAGATTCTGCGATTTATAGTTTCGTGTATGGTAAAGCATTGGAATCCAAACTTGAGGTGACAGTGTCTGTCGAAGATACCAAGATTTCAGGCACAAGAGTGGCTAATTTCGACCCGTCTAACAGAGTCGTGGATATGGTAGTAAAAGACAATGTATCTGATTTCCCGATTGCTCAATATGATGTAGCCAGTGCAAAAGAGAAAAAACAAACAGTCTTTGTGTCATCCCGTCCCGACAAAAACCAATCAGTCATTTACGTTAAGGCTGAAAACGGTGATACCATATCCTATGTCATCAATTATATAACCGGCGACAAACGCTATAGTGTTAATTTGGAAAATATCACGGTTGCAGGTAATGATTTTATCTTTGATAAGGATAAAAACGAATTTACGGTTGACAAGCGTGGAAAGATAGAATATGTGAAAGAATCACAATTCTCAAATGTAACCGTTTTAGACTCTGATACCGGTGCTGTAATCATCGTCACGGCTGAAAATGGTGATCACAAAGAGTATTATATTCACTATAAGAGCGGAGCTACGACACCTGAAGTAAATAAAGTATATTATGACGGAACTGAATTGACCGGCGACCCGATGTTATATACGTATCCAGGATTGGATGCCCTCAAATTGTTCAGCGCAGATATTACAGGCGATAGATACTTTGTTCTACAGCAGGGTAGCGAATTACCGACAAACGATGTAATAATCCGTGCCTTTAGCGGTGAAACTTTTGCAGACAACACTATTGAAATAGTTGCCGATCGACCCAAATCATCGAATGCTGATTTGGATTCCCTCTTTTACTATGACGGAACAGATTGGGTTGATGTTTCCGACAAATTGGGAGACGCAACAATTGAAATACCTTTGGAAAACTATAAATCACATATACCGCCGATGTCTGTTGTCGCAGACAGATATGCCAAAGTAACCATAACTTATGCAAAAGCCTCTACCGAACATTCTACAATAGAAGTTGTGGCGGAGGATGATACATCAAAATCATACGATATAACTTATACTATTAAAAATCCGAAATCAAATGATGCCAACTTGACCGCGATATACAAAACAGCAGGCGATATCACAGAGGCCATTCCGTCAGAAGACTTGGATAAGTATCCTATAACAATAGAATATGATCCGGCTGCAATACCGGAAATATCGTGGGTGCGTTCAGACAAAAATGCAATGGTAAGTGTTGATGATTATGATATACAGGGAGTAAATATTACTATTGATGCAGAAGACGGAACTAATAATGGGTATTACCTGACTTTCAATACTGTTAGTCCTTCCGATAAAAAAAATGTACTGCAAAAACTTTCCGTTAACGGATATGAATACAACAAAGACAATTCGCTACTGACCAATCCGGCATCTGCTTCATTAACATTGTCAGGTCATGAAAAAAACATTTCTTCTGATTTGAATATCGTCGCTACCAGAAATTACGAAATGCAACCTATAATGATAACCAATTACCGTGGTTATCAAAACTATAAGAAAACGGGTGAATACCTGACTTCTATTGTTGACCTTGGTAACGGAGGAGATAAAAATTCACAGAAATATCTCATTCCCATATCAAGTGGTACAACATCAACTATTGAAGATTTGGGCGATGAGTCAACGGATGTTAACATCTTTATTGATGGTTATAAATCTGGTTCTAATGAATTGGATAATACTAAACTTGATGATAATTTAGACCACTCATCGGAAAAGTTGGACGTAGTTGAAGACAAAATTTTCTATGTACCTTATGACTTCGCAGGACGTTGGCCGATAATTGAGGTACAAACGCGTGCTACCGGACAACAGGTAAGTATTACCAATTCAATAGAGTTGGGACATTGTATCTATACAGTAAAAGTGTATAGCCGGGAACTTGTAAATGAACACTTCGGTAATCCGCCAAGCCACAGCAAAGTATATTACTTTTCATTTATCCCGAAAGGAACAGACCAGTCAGCAATATTGAAGGATGTCAAGATTAACGGTATCTCCTTGATTGGAACAGCTGATGAGAATGGCAAAATATTTGATCAAACTAAAAATGAAACATACAAATTTGTTGTTGATGCTGATTCTGTTCCGCTTGTAACATTCACTAAAGATGCAAACGGACAAAGAGTTATTACAACAATGACTCAACCCGACCCGTTGAATCCGTGGAAATATAATGTACATTTCAAAGTTATTCCTGCTGATTTGGATAATGATAAGATCAATGAGTTTGATATAGAAATGTATCAATACAAATGTAATGATGGTAAATTTGAGTCGCTTGGAGAATTGAAAGCAAGTACTTTTGACCCGGATATTGCCGATTATACAGGAACTCCCGAAATAAAAGATGCTGTCGCATGGCCAAAGCTGACCTTTGAGCGTTCTACTCCGTACGATGCTGTTACGCAAGTGTTGACATCAGCAACAGCTGATTTTACGGTGGATTGCGAAGGCAGTAAATTTGAATATAATGTTGCATACAATTCAGACAATACTGCTCTCGGAGCAATACTTGTTAACGGAGAAGAACAAGATTTGAGTGGGTTTGATTCCGACAACAAGCTTGAAGTGAAAGCCGCTACTGATGCAACCATAGAAATCCGTGTAGCCGAAGAAGGTCAAAAGCTTGATATTAGGAAAGTGGAAGGCAAGGACGAATATGTAGTTACAGTAACCGCCCAAAACGAAGAAACGAAAGAATATACCCTTGTATTCACCAAAGAGTTGAGCGACAACGTCAAACTTTCCGACCTGTCAATAGAATACGGATTTGAAGGTGATGCAGTATTTGATGCCGAAGAACACTCATACGGCGCATACGCTCACAACCACAAAGTGACACCGACTCAACCACAATGGCGAGCTCCGATAATCGGCGATATGTATGCCGAACACGCAGTTGGTCAGACCGTTGATTTCAAATATACCCGAAATACCGATGATGAAGGCAATCTGCAGTTCGACCATGACCAGACATTTACTGTTACAGCGGAAAACGGTACGGAGGGAGAACCGTATGTGATAAGTGTTAAAAAATCATTGTCAGAATATTTGTATCTCGATAGTATAGCAATCAATGGCGTAAATATACCGTACTTCAAACCTGACATATTTGACTACACAAGTGATCCGATTAATTATCCGGCTATATGTGTCGTTAGTACTCCGACTATCAACTGGAGTACGCGCGATGCTTACCAAACCGTAGAATGTGAAGGCAATGGAACAGAATATGGTATTGACTGGCCAAACAAGTGTATTAGAATAAAAGTTACAGCCGGCTTCGATGGCACAGATAATTCAGTAACATACATTCTGCCTATTACCTATCCCGACTCTCGACTGAACGATAAACTTGCCAATCTTTGGATTAACGATGAGGATCTGAAAGATATCAAAGAGAAAAATATCAAAGTGGAAGGAAAAGAACCCGATTTGAAAAATCCGCAACTTATCCAACCCGTACTTCAGGATTCAGGTCAGATTGCTGTTGTAATTATCGACAAAGAAAATCATACCGCCACAGTTAACGTAACAACCCCGAACGGTGAGGTTACAACAACGGCAGGTGTATATACTTTTGTGGCTGACGATGATGCCAAAGCTGTTGCCGCTGTTATTGACGGTACAGCACTTATGTTTGACAACGATAAGTTTACATATACCGATTTGGATGAGGCATTAAGTACGAATCCTTCAATTCTCGTCCTTCCAAAAAACAGGTGGCAAACGGTAAGTGACGTTACTTTAGACGAAAAGGAATTCGTCTTTACGGTAACTGCAGCTGATGGAAAGAACGAGCAGCCTTATCGTCTGTCATTCAATACCTCTGCCCTTGACCCCGATGTGACTGCCACTTTTGAAATTGACGAGAAGACCGTTGAATTCACCGACTATTATTACGAAATGAAAGACTGCAACCTCAAGTCTGTTTTGGACATGAGAGCCGTCCTCAATAATGAATACCAGTCGCTCGAATGGCAAAAAGTCAAAGATGAGGACGATGAGATATTTGCCCAAATGAGCGCAACTGTTACTGCAAGGAATGGAGCAACACAACAATATTTTGTGACCTTCTATAAAAATTCCGATGCCGATTTGAGCGATATTAAACTTAAAGTAGGTACCGAGGAAATTAGTCTGAACGACAAGCCTGAAGAATATGTTTCAACTCCGGCGGAATTTTCTAAATCAGTTACAAATTATGAGATTTCATTCGATGCTCACAAACAAATCAGTGAATTGCCGGATGCGGTGTTTGTACTTTCAAATGATAATTGCCAAACATTAACCACAACAGTGGTATCTGATAATGTTGACACAATTCTCAATATAGCAACCGTTACTGCACAAAACGGAGTTACGAAAAATGATACGGTCACGTTCGTCCGCCGCTTGTGCGATATCGCAACATTGGAAACAATTAAAATTAAAGTTGATGGTACATGGTATGATTTGTCTGATGCAGGAAGTACCTTATTTAATAGTAACTATGACCCGACAAATAAATCTTATGTGATAGAGTTTAATGATTTTATCACCCTGCCAACAAAAGACGACATAGATTGGGTCTTGTCCTGCTTGGATAAAGACTCTCACGGCGATAACCATGAAACAGCATTCGTAACGTTAGAAGACCCGTCTTTTGAAAATCTGAAAACCATATACATTATCCACGTAACATCGCAGTCCGGAAAAACAGAAGATTATACCATAGTGTTTAATAATCATACCGATGAAGTAAAAACTCTCGACATGATATTTGTGCAGCCCAAAGATGATGAGTGTTACGATGGTTCTGATATCCCGTTGACATCTGAACACCAATTCTATGATGTCCCGACACCATTCAGCCAAACAAACTATGGACCGTATATCGTTAATATGCATAAGGATTGCACCGAAGAAGAGTGCGTTTCGGCTCATTGGCCTGAAATAACTTTTGAAGAAAGCGGTCTTGCCAAAGCATCTTTAACAAGGGGCGAAGAAGAGTGGTCTGAAGACTATACATACAAGAAACAAATCAATACAATAGATGTTGAGCCGATAAAACATGCGCTTAACCCTGAAGATTATCCGATAGAACACTATATTATCGAATTACGCGACCCTGTTTGTACAGCTAATGGATTGTTAGAAATCAAACTGAAACGCCCGAATGCCGAAAATCCTGTATTGTTAAGCAAAAATGATTCATACTACTATAAGGCCGATAAGCCATTTACAAGTGTCAAAGTAAATGCTCACGAAACAGAAGATGTTTATAATATAACCATGCCTGAAGGCTGGCTCGCAGACTCGCTACCGTTGATAACCTATGACTCACTCTGCCGCAGGGAAAAAATAACCGCTAAATGGGAAAGAAAAGATGCCGATGGTGCTGAATACGTTATTGAGGTTTCTGCTCAAAACGGAGGCAAAATGACTTATCGCTTGATTTTCACATACAATAAATCTACCAACACTGACCTATGTAACATTTATGTCGATGGTGTAGCTCTTGAGGACTTTAAGGTTGATACTCGATCATATAATGTGGATCTTGATCCGTGCACCGAATTCCCGACTATAGTCAAGGGCGATTTGACAGAATGTGATAACTTATATGCAAAAGTTTCCGATGCTGTCGTTGCTACTACAGAAGACGGCAGAACACGCACATATACATTGACGGTGACACCGCAAGACGAAACAGTAATACCGGTTGATTACAAGGTTACATATACAAAAACTCCGACAGACGAAACATATCAGCAACTCGCCGCAATACGCATCAACGGTCGCCTTTTCGAATCCGGCGATGAAGGTGTGGATTATTTCACTGACAAAACGAAAACTACAGCTTATTTCACTCCGAGTAACTATGGTACTTATACACTCTATCTGCTTGAAAACGTAACAGACTTCCCGCAAGTTGTAGGCTACGACAAGGAAAACAATCCAATCAATGCTACTAAAACGGAAATAACAGAATATGAATGTGAATATAGCGTTCAGGCTCCGAGCGATTGCGATGGTAAAGATGGTAAGATATACACTATTGTGGTTTATAAATATCAGAAAATTTTAAGTAAAGAAACCACAACAACTGAAACAAAACTCTATATTTATGGTATGGATTATGATGAACTTCCGACAGAAGGAGTTGTAACAAATCCTGTGGTATTCAGTACCTCTTATGCAGATGCTCACAATGCTGTATTCGGCAAAGAATATATCTACAAGAAGTTCTTTGATGGTTCGAATTATAACTTTGATTATCCTTCCGAAGAAGTAGCACAACCAGAAAGCAATGTTCATCTGTCAGCTTTGGCTGCCGGAGCTACACAAAGTATCTCATCTGATAAACAGTTGCCGAGCCGTAAATATTCGATTCAGGTTGTAGCAGAAGATCCGAATATCAAACAAAACTTTGATATTAACATCACTATGCAACCTAATACGGTAAGTACTCTCGACGAAATAAGCGTTGGTACAGAAGTCGTGGCAGCTCCGTCGCAAACTATAGAACGTGAGATTGAACCTCATGACGCATGGCCATCTGTTTCATCAAAACCGTCAGTAGGCGTTGCAGACCCGATAGAATATCGTGTAATAACTTCCGTAGAACCGATACAAACCTCAAAGAAACTTACTTATACCTTCAAGGTAATGTCGCAATACAATGCAATCTTCAATACCGGAGAGACTACTGATTATTCAGTTATTATCACACGCAAAGATTGCGAAGTCAACGATATTAAGCAACTTACCTTCAATAGTACTACAAATGTTGAATTCAATTCTGAAAACAAGGCTACTGTTTCATACGATTTGAATTTGGCCTGTAATGAGGTTATTGGCAATATGAAATCATCATTGCTGGCTCTCTTTGGAACCCCGATATTCGATTGCGACCATCCGAAAGTAGCTGACGGTTATCCTATTATTTCTGAAATAACAGGTGCCGGTAACACATACACTTGCGATGTTACCTATCGTATCGAAGCAGAAAACGGAAAAACAAAGGATTATGTCATCACGCTGACAATCAATACAACCTCTGAATGTAACACTATTGTTGACAATGTTGCAATTCTCGAGGACGAAAACCTTATTCCGGGCTTCGTTATGACCAATTCCGGACCATATACCAATTATATCGATGAAGATAACTTTACCGATTGGCCATTGATTACCGTTCAGGTCGCTCCTGCTCAAGTCGTTTATTCTATATCTGCTCCTCTGTTCAACGACAATAAAACTCAACGGACTACTACCATAACTGTCAAATCAGATGAGAATACAGAAACGATATTCAACACTTATGCCGTAGTTGACACCATTGTCCCGTGCAAGAATATGTATCTCTCAGATATCCGCCTTTCTGGTACCAACTCAAACTTCGACTTTGTAAAAGGCGGTTCACTCAAAGAGCAGGGTATATTCACGGATAAAACAGACCATAATATTGTTATCCTGTTGCCCGAAAACGGAACTCTGCCTGCCGTAGAACAAATCACAGCTCTCTTGGAGTGTGGTACACACTATACTTCAACGGTTACTATGTCTGCTGCTTCAACTTGGTATCAGGGTGTTTATAATATCCGCGTTGAAAAGATTTCAGATTCCTCAATAGGTTACGATTATACTCTGACAATCAGCCTCACTATTCCTGATGACATCTATGCCTTGGCTGACATTCTGACTGATGGTAAGTCTATTGGTACTCATGAAGATTATACGCTTGAGATAACAACCTTGTATCCCGCCACTAAATTCTCTACAACCCAATATCGCTATATCATCAATCTGCCCGAACATACACAACTCGCGTTCCCTGCAATCACAGGTGTTCCTAACGATGAACAGCATGCCTCTGCAAAAGTTGTCAATGGAATAAATCAGGATTCACTCAAAATAGACACTGTATATGTAATTGATAAGAATGGTGTTAAACAATCGCCTGATTATATTGTCGAGGTCAACAAACTTGCATGTTCTGAAGACCGCATCGCAGGAATGTCGTTGATGGGCAAACCTGTGAATATGGCTAACGGATTTGATTACGATTTCGACCCGAATAATACACTGTCATCTGTTTACTCCATCACTCTGCCTGAAGGTCAGACATTTGTTCAACCCGATATTGACTCCCTGAAATGTCATGCCGGTCACGAAACTGTCACATTAACAGTTGACAACTCTCCGGCACATCCTGTTTATTGTGACTATATATTTACCACAACTTCACAACGTGGCACCCACAGAGTTTATACTATCAGGGAATTCAAAGTTGATTATAGTGACGCGCAATTAATAAAGATAGTAATAGGTCCAGACATTGACCACCTCAGCCCGCTTGACTCTCTCAACGCTACTTTCAAGTCTAATTACAATTTCCGCCCCGAAAGACTGGAATATAGTGTGCGTGTGGCTTCACATACCCCGTATATAATCGATATCCTCGCCCACGGCTATCAGGTTGTGGATTCAAAGATAGACAAATCGCAACAAGGCAATGAAAGCGTTGAAACATATACATATACCGTAGAATCAAAAGACAAATCACAAACGTTGACCTATACAGTCAAGGTATATGTTACTTGCAGGATATATCTGCTCCAAGATGTATTTGTCAGCGGTGTCTCTGTTATTGACGGTTTCTATGAAGCGGATGAAAACAATTTTGTATGCAACCGTTTGTATAACAATGGACAGGTGCTGCCTGAATTGTCCGACATACAAGCTGTCGGTCAGTGCGCCCTTGGTCACCAGACAATCGACATAAAGCAAGTCGTTGCAGATACCTATTCACACGTATTTGTAATCTCTTCACAGGCTGCTTCCGGTCAATCCGCTACCTACACAATATATTGTACACTCAATAAGTCTGATAATGCCAATCTTGATATGATTTCGGTATCGGGTCGTGAACTGACTTGCAATGATGCTTCATGTACAGTGCAGACAAGCACAACATTCAATTATAATGTTCAATTCTATACCGTAACCCTTGACTATGGAGTGACCGTTGCCAAGGATAATATCTCCGCCGTAACTCAGGATCCTAATGCTACTTATGTAGTAGTAGGAGCAGGCAAGTCATATCAGATTTTAGTAACAGCTCCGGATGGTGTAACAACCAAGACATATAGTGTAAATATCGAAAACCGTCAGAGCAATGAGGCATCGGTTGTTGATATAATTGTCAATTATCAGTCACTTGCCGGTCAAGGATTCAATCCTCAAACTGACGATAAATGGACAACTTATGTTGAGAACCGTAGTCAGATTTGGATGATGCACCCCGATTCCCTCACCATAAGCTGGCTGCTCTCAAATCCGTTGATGACTGGCGAGGAAATATTCCCGCGCCAGCAAATCAATGATTCGACTTATCAAGCTGTGGTTTGCATTACTGCTCCGGATAACGTGACAAAGAAATATTATACTATTACGATTATCAACCGCAATACTATAGTTCTGTCAAACAACGCTCTGCTTGTTGATTTGAAAGCCAATGGTGTTACTGTTGCCGGTTTCGCTTCAGATAAATTCCATTACGAAGTTGAGGTTGGTTGTGATATCCAAGTCCCGATTATCGGATATCAAGGTGCAGAACCTGGTTTGCAAACCATTGTCAAGACAGATGCAACAGGTATTCCTGGCAGAACAGTAGTCAGTGTCACCGCACAGGACGGACTCACACAGAACTTCTATATAATTGACTTTAAAGATGCTTGCAGCAAAGAACCGAGTCATAACGCATTACTCGATAATATCACACTGACGGATGCTTCTGTTCTTACACCTGTCTTTAATCCCGAACAATTTATTTACACAGCTGTTTATCCTGCAAATACAAGTTTAGCTACCGTTCCTTCTCATCTGGCATTTACACCTCAAGATACAAAAGCTGCTGCAAGTGCATCTCGTTGGGCTAACAGTGTTGGAGATACAACAATAATACATGTTGTGGCAGAAGACGGATACACCAATAACGACTATTATGTAATCTATATCGTTGACGGTATGGCTCAACCTTACCTTAAAGACCTCGGATTCCAAGGTGACGGCTCTGTTGCCAACTTCGATAACGGAACAATAAGCGGATTTGAACCACAGATATTCAACTATAACATCACCCTCAGTAATGCCTCGATTGACTATCTCATGGATGAATCCAAAGTTTCAATTATAGCAGTTCCTCTGGCTTCAACAGGTGTTGTTGAAAAAGTAACCAGAACGGCAATCGGTACAAGTAGCATGGTCGTTACAGTCAAGGTAAGCGACTTCGGAGAAAGCAATACATATACAGTTAATGTTACCATAGCCCCGTCAAGCGATGCTCATCTTGATGATATAATCGTAAACGGCTACAACCTTGTAGGAACAGACTGCGATGACATGTTCCGCGTTGACAAACCATTCAGTCCTGATGTAACACAATACAATATCGCAGTATCTCCAGCTTACGACATAGAGAAGATTGATATCTGGTCGTTTGAATATATCTTTGGCAATGCACAACAGGAAATTACCTCTGAAATCAATGTTCCGTACCTCAATGCGGCACAACAAGTTGTTGCAATCGAACACATCATCACAGTTCGTGCAGGCGACAATACAACTCTTGTGTATCGGTTGATGTTTGTACAGAAAAACGGCTCTGCTCTGCTATCAGAGTTACGCTACGATGGCGTACTCGTTGAAGGATGGAATCCGGAAGAAAATGAATTTGTCACATTCTTCAAAGCCGATGACAAAGGCTCTATAGATGCATCAAAAGTAAGTTACGTGACTGAAAATGTCTTCCAAAATGTTGATGTCGTACAACTCAATGACTCAGTAGTCATGGTTACAGTTACAGCAGACGATTGCTCGCAAAACACTTATCTGCTGAAGACCGTAGGATTGACAGAATGGAATCACCTGCTGGCTGACCTTACTGTAAACGACAGGACAATCGTTGATTTCAAACCGCAAGCATTCTACTACGACTTCTTCGTATATAGTGAAGACAAAGAAATGCTGCTCGCTAATGCTGACAACACAATAGGTATTCCTTTTGACTCAACAGCGATTGTTACATACGAAACCGTTCAGGGTAACGATGGAGTTTATCTCTACATTACTGTAACCGACCGTGCAGGCGGACAGTCTGAATACACGGTATTCTATCAACTCGTTCCTTACAATATCAACTCTCGTGCTGAAACATGGGATGTAGGTGTGGTACATGTTGAAGGTGATGTTTACAAAATTGCTTCACACAAGAACAATGTTTCGTTCGTCCTCTACGACCAAGAAGGCAAACTCATCAATCAATGGGCTGTTCCATTAATCGACCCCAACCAGTCTGTCGATGACAGAAATAATGAAGGTCGTGAGATAGAAATACCTGCTGACAGAGTATGGATATATACCTTCTATTGGAATAACCAAGAACGCGTTGAACGCGGTAAATTAATGCACATAAGTAAATAAACCCAATAGCTGACGGCAGATATCAGCCGTCAGCTATTATTCTAACTGTATAACATGAAAACTATATTTATTACAGGCGGTGCCGGTTTTATCGGATCACATGTAGTACGCCGTTTCGTAAATAACTATTCGAATTACCGTATCGTGGTTATTGATTGCCTGACGTATGCCGGCAACCTTGAAAATCTTAAAGATGTATCCGACAAACCAAACTATGTGTTTGAAAAAATTGATATCACTGATGAAAAAGCTGTCAATGATGCCTTTGCCCGCTACCGGCCTGATGGTGTTATACACCTCGCCGCAGAGAGCCATGTTGACCGCTCTATAACAGACCCGTTTGCATTTATACGTACCAACGTGTTCGGCACATGTAATCTACTTCAGGCTGCAAGGATGTTATGGAGTGGTAGGTGGGAAGGACACCGCTTCTATCATATATCTACGGATGAAGTTTATGGCGCATTGTCAAAAACCGACCCTATGTTTACCGAAACAACTCGCTATGCTCCACACTCTCCTTATTCTGCCTCTAAAGCATCATCTGACCATTTTGTACGTGCTTTCCATGACACTTACGGACTGCCAACGGTAATATCCAATTGTTCAAACAACTATGGTTCACACCATTTTCCAGAGAAACTTATTCCGCTTGCAATCAACAATATACAACATAATCGTCCTATCCCTGTTTATGGCAAAGGTGAAAACGTACGCGATTGGCTCTTTGTTGATGACCACGCTGCAGCTATCGACCTCATTTTCCATAAAGGTAAAGATGGAGATACCTATAATATCGGCGGTAATAACGAAAAAACAAATATAGAACTCTTACTTGTATTATGCCGCCTGATGGATAAAAAACTCGGACGCGAAGAAGGCACTTCAGAGAAACTTATTACCTTTGTTGCCGACCGTGCAGGGCACGATTTGCGCTATGCTATTGATTCGTCAAAATTACAGAACGAATTAGGGTGGAAACCGTCCGTTACCTTTGAACAAGGTTTGGAAAAAACAGTTGACTGGTATCTCGCTAATCAGGTCTGGCTGGATAATGTAACATCAGGTGCATATCAACAGTATTATCAGAAAATGTACGAAAATAGAGGTTAGTGATATGAAGTTATAGCTGTTTGCTTGAATAATTTTGATATAAAATTTAGAATAATTAAATAAGGTTAAAAATTATAATAATTGTAATAAAATTTTCTCTTGTGAAGTAAAAGTGTTACTTTTGCAAAGTGATTTTTTCATAGTATTAGATTTAAGGTTAATTGTGACAGACCACCGTTGAGAAACGGGGTCTGTTTTTTTTGTCGAAAAAACATTTTTTTGCATTTTTTTGATAATTATTCTACATGAAAGTTTGATAGTGTGGCTAAAATATTGTAATTTTGCAATTCATAAGTATGAAGAATAAGTTAAACGATAATAACAATGAAGTTTTTTAGAAAAATTACTGTTTGTTTGGTGTCTGTACTCTGCATAATGCCTGCTTTTGCTTTAAATTTTGAAGTTGAAGGAGTGCATTATATAGTACGCGAAAAAGCTCATAACGAGGTTGAAGTAACGTATCAGAAAGCGCAGGAGGACAATTACAAACAATTTACCAATCTGGCTTTGCCCGAAAATGTAACTTATGAAGAAAACACTTACACCGTTACTGCTATCGGAAAGGCAGCATTTGCGTATGCAAAGAACTTGTCGGCAATATCCATACCCTCAACAGTAACGTCTATTGAGAACAATGCCTTTTACGGTTGCTCAAAACTTAAAGCTGTTAAATTCAGTAAGACTCTTAAGTCTATCGGAAAAGGAGCGTTCCAATATGCAGGTATCGAGGAGGCTGTTTTGCCTGACGGATTGGAAGTTCTCGGCGATTTCGCCTTCGCATATTGCGAGCGACTAAATCAGTTGGCTGTTCCTAACAGTCTTAAATTTTTCGGTGCAAACGCTTTCAAGGATTGTACAGCTCTTGAAAAAATCCGTTTCAACGATGGTCTGAAAGTTATCGGCGATTATGCCTTTACCGGATGTACCAATCTTAAAGCAGTTGTCCTCCCTGCCGGTTTAAAACGTCCTAACAAAGGTGCTTTTGCCGGCTGCACTGCATTGCAGGATGTAACGTTAAGCAAAGATCAGGAAGATTTGGGTGTTGATGTGTTTGATAATTGCACTTCTTTGGCAAGCATTCATATCCCGTCCCAAAGCAAATATATGAAATCAACAGCTGACGGAGTGTTGCTCAGCGTTGACGGCAAGTCCTTATTCTATTACCCGAAAGGGCGTCACGATGCCTCATATACTCTGCCGAGTGATATCGAGGCAATCGGTACTGATGCATTTGCTGCAAACCAATATCTGACCCAGGTTACTATACCTGCTAATATCAAGGAGATTGGCAGCGATGCGTTCAAAGGTTGCAAAAAACTCAAAACAGTCCGCATGGCTGAAGGTGTCAGAATAATTCGTAGCGGAGCCTTCGCAAATTGTACTGCCCTTACCGGTATAGAAATTCCGAAAAGTGTATGGAAAATTGAGCGTGGTGCTTTCGATGGTTGCGGTGATTATAACAACAAAAAAAATTGGAGAAGCCATATTCTTTATATCGGCGATTGCATGATAGGTCGTGCTGACGGACAGCAGAAACGCGGTGAGATGACAATCAAGTCAGGTACGCGCCTTATTGCAGACCGTGCCATGGAAGGTTCTTATATTATTAACCTTGTGGTACCTAAAGGTGTCGAGATTATCGGTGAACGAGCTTTTGCAGACTGTAGTATGCTTGCCGCAGTTACACTGCCGACTACTGTTTTGTCTATTGCTAAGCAGGCTTTTGATAGTACCGCCTATTTCAATACCGACAAGAATTGGAAAAGCGGGGTGCTTTATTTGGATAAATTCTTGCTCCGAGCAGACCCTGAATTGAACGGCAAAGTTAAAGTCAAAAGTGTCCAACTTATTGCTGATGAGGCATTCGCTGAATGTCGTGAAATAACTGATATCAAATTGAACGACGCAACAATGTATATTGGAAAGCGCGCTTTCCTCAATTGCGTGTCGCTTAATTCCATTAATGTACCAAAGAAAATTGTAGCTATCAGCGATGATGCTTTTGAAGGAGTTCAGAGCGTTGCTATTGAATCATATATCGAAAATGCAAAGCAGAACAATCCTCAACTTCACGTAACTGTGAAATAATTCTCTCTTATGTCCGAAAAAATCGAACATCAAGGAGTGGTACAATCTGTCAACCCGACAGGTGTCAGTATCATGATTGTGCAAAATGCAGCCTGCACGACTTGTTCTGCTTCTAAAATGTGTATGGCATCGGAAAGCAAAGAAAAGATTATTGAGGCTCAACCGCTTAGTGATATGCAAGCCGGAGATGAGGTCAGAGTGGTTATTGAACGTCGTTTGGGTTTTAAGGCTGTATTGTTGGCATTTGTCCTGCCATTCTTGATTGTTATATCTGTGGTTGCTTTGTTTTCTCATTTCTCATCATTCAATGATGGTGTGATTGGTACTATTGCATTGCTTGCATTGATACCTTATTATATTCTGATTGCATTATTGAAGGACAAATTACAAAAACAGTTTGCCTTCTATGCTGATAAAATCTGATTATAAAACAAGCCTTATATATCAGGCAAATTATATAAATTAACAATGAATGTATTAATTGTTTCTCTCATTACGCTGGGTGTTACCGGTCTGTTGGCAGCGCTGATTCTCTATTATGTTGCACAGAAGTTCAAGGTGGAGGAAGATCCGCGTATTGATCAAGTTGTGGAGGTCCTCCCCGGAGCCAATTGCGGCGGTTGCGGATTTGCAGGATGCCGTGCATTGGCAGAGGCATGTGTAAAGGCTGATAACCTCGACTCTGTCAATTGTCCTGTCGGCGGAAGCAGTGTGATGGCACAAGTGGCTGACATCCTTGGCATGGCAGCTGTGGCGTCAGAACCAAAAATTGCCGTAGTGCGTTGTAATGGTACATGCGAAGCACGTCCCCACACCAATCGTTATGACGGCACTCAAAATTGTCGCATTGTTCATAACTTGTATGCCGGTGAGACAGCATGTCCCTTCGGTTGTCTTGGTTGCGGTGATTGTGTACAAGCATGTCAGTTTGATGCTATCCACATTAATTTGGAAACCGGTCTTCCCGAAGTCAACGAAGATAAATGTACCGCTTGTGGTGCTTGTGCAAAAGCATGTCCGCGCAATATCATTGAGTTACGCAAAAAAGGACCCAAGAACCGCCGGATGGTTGTTGAGTGCGTTAATAAGGATAAGGGTGCCGTTGCCCGAAAGGCATGTATCAATGCTTGTATAGGTTGCGGTAAATGTCAGAAAGTATGCGAGTTTGAAGCTATTGTGATAGAAAACGCCCTTGCTTATATAGACTTTACTAAATGCCGCTTATGCCGCAAATGTGAAACAGAGTGCCCGACCGGGGCAATACATGCTGTCAATTTTCCTCCGCGCAAGGAAAAACCGGCTGACCCCAAACCGGCTGCAGAACCAAAGCCTAAAACTGAAGAAAAACCGATGGCTGAGTCTAAACCTGTTGTTGAACAGAAACCGAAAACAAAAGACAAACCGGTGGATGAAGTTAAGGTTGATACCAAGCCGGTTGAAGATGCTAAAGTTGAAGCTGAACCTGTTATCAACTCACATTCGGAAGTTGAAAACAAACCTGTTGCAGAGCCTGTGTCGGAGGTAAATGAGAAATCTGAAGCCTAAAATATAATTTCTGAAATCGAAATTCTTAATTCCTAATTAACAAAGGATATGTCAACATTCAAAATAGGCGGTGTTCATCCGCATGATAATAAAGAGTTTTCTGCCCATCAGCCCATTACGGCGGTTGAATTGCCGAAACAAGCGATTATTCCCCTGTCGCAGCATATAGGAGCACCGGCTGTACCGGTAGTACAAAAGGGCGATAAAGTTAAAGTGGGACAGTTGCTCGCTCAAGCCGGTGGTTTTGTGTCCGCTCCCGTTCACTCGCCGGTTTCCGGAACAGTAACGAAAATCGACAACACGATAGACGCATGGGGACTGAAGATGCCCGCTGTCTTTATTAATGTCGAGGGCGATGAGTGGGATGAAAATATAGACAGAAGCACAAAACTCAATCCCGTATGCCGTTTGGAGCCTAAAGAGATAATTGCGAAGATACAAAATGCAGGTATCGTGGGGCTTGGCGGTGCTTGTTTCCCGACACACGTCAAATTGATGCCCCCACCCGGGAAAAAAGCGGAGGTCTTGATTGTAAATGGAGTGGAGTGCGAGCCTTATCTTACGTGCGACCATCAACTTATGCTTGAGAAAAGCGAAGAAATCGTGGTTGGAATCGAGATTCTCAAAAAAGCACTTGGTATAGATCAGGCTATTATCGGTATTGAGAAAAACAAACCTGATGCTATTGAGGTGATGGATCGTTTGGCTTCGCGTCGTATAGGCGTCAGTGTTATGCCTCTTAATCTCAAATATCCTCAAGGCGGTGAAAAACAGCTGATTGATGCTTGTATAGGTCGTCAGGTACCATCCGGAGCTCTACCTATAGAAGTAGGTGCTGTAGTTGATAACGTGGCAACTGTGTTTGCTATATACGAGGCCGTTCAAAAAAATAAACCTCTTATTGACCGTGTAATGACTATTACCGGCAAGGATGTCAAGAAGCCTGGCAATTACCTCGTGCGTTTCGGTACTCCGTTGAGTCAGGTTCTTGATGTTGCAGGCGGCATACCTCTTGGAACAGGAAAAATTATCGGCGGAGGTCCAATGATGGGACGCGCTATGAGCAATGTTGATATGCCGACCAATAAACGTGTGAGCGGTTTGCTGCTCTTGCCGGAAGATGAGTCTATCCGTCAGGAACCCAAGAACTGCATACGTTGTGCTAAATGTGTGCAGGCATGCCCCATGGGGCTTGAACCGTATCTCCTTGCCAAACAGTCTGAATATCAATTGTGGGACGAGATGGAGAAACATAATATCATGGATTGTATTGAGTGTGGATGTTGCCAGTTTACATGTCCGAGTTATCGTCCTTTGTTGGATTATGTTAGAATGGGCAAAGCGACAGTAGGCGGAATAATTCGCGCTCGCGTTGCAAAAAAATAATTTGAAATAATATCGCGTTTACGATATTAACTTTCAACAACTCTCAACTTTTAACGTTTAACTTTCAACTTAAAATAATTATAGATGGAAAATTTAATTGTAGCACCCGCTCCTCATGCGCATAGTACAGATACGGTGCGGAGAAATATGCTCAATGTTATTATTGCTCTGATGCCGGCTTATGTGCTCAGTATCGTGGCTTTTGGTTGGGGAGCATTGATTGTTAGTTTGGTGTCGGTCGGCTCTTGCGTTTTATTTGAATATCTGATAGCACGTTACGTACTAAAACAAGAGCCTTCTGTTTCTGACTTGTCCGCCGTGTTAACGGGTTTGTTGCTCGCCTTCAACCTACCGTCAAATCTTCCTGTTTGGATTATTATGATTGGTGCCTTGGTTGCAATTGGTGTTGGTAAGATGTCGTTTGGCGGATTGGGAAACAATCCTTTCAATCCGGCTTTGGTAGGACGTGTGTTCCTGCTTATTTCCTTTCCTGTTCAGATGACCACATGGCCACGACCACTCGGATTTTCCGGTAGTTATATAGATGCAGAAACAGGGGCTACACCCCTTGCTGCTATGAAAGAAGCCTTGAAGTCCGGTGATGCAACTAAGATTGCCGACTTGGATTTGTGGACTACATTCAGCGGATGGCTGGAATCCGGTTCAATGGGTGAGTTGTCTGTTATCTTGCTATTGGTAGGAGGTATTTATTTGATTTGCACAAAAACCATTACTTGGCATATTCCGGTCAGTATATTGGTATCTGTCTTTTTATTTTCAGGATTACTTTACTGGTGCGGTTATCCGGGAGCGGCATCACCGTGGCTGCATCTTTGCACCGGAGGTGTGATGCTCGGCGCAATCTTTATGGCTACTGATTATGTAACTTCTCCGATGACTCCGTGGGGACAAATAATATATGGTATAGGTATCGGTATTATTGTTGTCGTGATTCGTACTTGGGGTTCATATCCTGAAGGTATGTCGTTCGCCATACTTATCATGAATGCTGTTGTACCATTGCTTAATATGTACCTTCGCCCCAAACGTTTTGGTGAAGTCATTAAACCGGAACAAAAAAAAGCATAGGAGGGAAGCGATATGAAAAGATTGGAATCTAATTTGCTTAATATGACCTTGTCGCTTACGATTATAGCTCTTGTCGCGGCAGGTGCACTCGGTGGAATATATATGCTGACCAAGGAACCGATTGAAAAGACAAATGAGGCTAACAAACTGAAAGCCAAAACCGATGTCTTGCCGCAGTTTGCAGATATTACTTTCGCAGAACCATTGCTTGTTGAACAGGATGGTTATGAGATGGTAGTCAATCGTGCTTTCAATGCTCAGGGAGAACCGGTAGGTGCTGCGGTCGAAACATCCGACAAAAACGGTTTCAACGGTTTAATCCGTTTGATGGTGGGATTTGATAATGATGGTGTTATCCGAGGCTATTCCGTTCTTGAACAGGCAGAAACTCCCGGTTTGGGAGCCAATATGGTTAATTGGTTTAAGACTGACAAAAATCGTCAGAGTGTAATCGGGTTAAACCCCGTTCAGAGCAAACTCGAAGTTAGCAAAGATGGGGGTGACGTTGACGCTATCACTGCTGCTACAATATCTTCTCGGGCATTCCTTAGGGCTGTGGCTCGTGCCTATAACGCTTTCAGACAAGAGAAGGAAGTTGATGTTACTTCGGGTGCAACGGCTATTGCGGTTGACACTGTGGCAGTTGATACAGCGGTTGTTGACACATTACCTAAACCTGTTCCCCGTAAGCCGCGTTTAGTTAAACCGGCTGACACTATTGTTCAGACTGTGGCTGACACCAATCCTTCTATAAAAATAGATTCTTCTGCTAAACAAAGTGCAGATACAGCAGCACCTTCTATCGCTGAAAAAGCAGAGGATGTAGAACAACAGATTGAACAGCAAGCTACTAACGATGTTGAGACTATTGTCGAACATGCGATTGATGCTGTACAACAAATTGTTGAATCTGCTACAGTAGAAGTCGAAAATAATCGTGAGAGCAAACGCGAAAAACGCCGCAGAGAAAGAGAAATGAAAAAAAACGCAAACAATTAGTTGATAAATAACGGCAAAACTAATTGTCTCACTACTCACGGCTAATGTCTCATGACAAAATAGTAAATTGTAAAATGATTAAATGTAAATAGAGATGGGTAAAGCGTTAAATACATTTACCAACGGACTGTTAAAAGAAAACCCGACACTCGTTTTAGTATTGGGTATGTGTCCGACTTTGGCAACAACAACTTCTGCCATTAATGGTATGAGTATGGGTCTTGCCACAACTTTTGTGCTGCTATGCTCCAATATAGTGATTTCAGCATTGCGCAAATTGATACCCGACAAAGTGCATATCCCGGCATATATCGTGGTCATTGCATCGTTTGTGACTATCTTGCAACTTGTTATGCAGGCATACGTACCTGCGTTGTACGAGAGTTTGGGCTTGTTTATTCCGCTTATTGTGGTTAACTGTATAGTCCTTGGCCGTGCCGAAGCCTTTGCTGCTAAAAACAATGTAGGGCTTTCTGCTCTTGACGGGTTGGGTATGGGTTTCGGTTTTACTCTGTCACTTACAGTACTCGGTATAGTGCGTGAATTCCTCGGAACAGGTAAGATATTTGGACTCGGTATTGTACCTGATGAGTACGGCATGTTGCTCTTTGTCCTTGCCCCGGGTGCATTTATCGCACTTGCATATCTCATGGCTGCAGTCAATAAAATTAGGAATCAGTCGTAAAGTATTAGTTGCATAATTTAGTCGTAGGTCATAAAGTTAGTTAATCTCTTTCTAACAACTTTCGACTAATAACCAATTAGTAATACTTGTCACGACTTAAAAAGTAAAATAATGGATTAAATAGTAAATAGAATTATGTTGTATTTTCTGATTATAATCTCTGCTATATTTGTGAACAACATTGTGTTGTCACAATTCTTGGGAATATGTCCTTTCCTTGGAGTGTCGAAAAAGATAGATACAGCCCTTGGAATGGGTGCCGCTGTAACTTTCGTGCTGACGATAGCCACTATAGTTACCTATCTGTTGCAGAAATATGTCCTTGAAGCATTTCATATTGAGTTTTTGCAGACGATAGTCTTTATCCTTGTTATAGCTGCTTTGGTTCAGATGATTGAGATTGTATTGAAAAAAATCAGTCCGTCACTTTATCAGGCATTGGGTGTGTTTCTTCCATTGATAACCACCAATTGCTGCGTGTTGGGCGTGGCAATCCTTGTGGCTAATGGTACAGCTAAACTGCCGGTTATTGACGGTGTAACTGCCGAAGTTAATCTTCTGACGGGTACTGTGTTCGCTTTTGCTACAGCGATAGGTTTTGCTCTCGCGCTTGTACTCTTTGCAGGTATCCGTGAGCAACTCTCTATGACAAAAGTACCCAAGGCTATGGAGGGTACTCCTATCGCTCTATTGACCGCAGGTCTGCTCGCTATGGCATTTATGGGCTTCTCCGGAGTAGTTTAAAATAAGGTAATCAATAACTATACAGACAGCGTTTCGACAACCACCGAAACGCTGTCTGTTTCTAAACCTCAACTATCGTAACAAGAGGACAATATGCAAGTGTCGTGAACTCTATCTATTTCCTAATGCGCAACTAATCAAAAGCTTGATATGTGTTGTGCGCAGGTAAAATGAAATAGACAATTGCATTATAGCCGTTGTGTGAGTTTTGTTTTGTACCGAGAAATACGCTGTTGGTAAAAAAAATAACAATTTTAGTCAGGTTTTATTTGATTTTTCTGAACTTTTTATTTAACTTTGCAGATTGAATAAAAATCCAACACTCTTTATCATGAAAAAACAAATACTTTTCTTTGTTTTTTTGGCAGTATCTGCCATTATCAATGCGCAACAGTATTACATCCGCGTTAATGGTACTACTGATTATCCGGCAGAACAAATAGGTGGCCTTGATTATCAAGGCAGGATACAGTATCTCGCTTCTAACGTTAAATTATCAGCAGGCGATATTATCACTTTCTATGATGCATTAAACAACGCAGAGTTTGGTGATGCAGCTCTTGAGCCATACGATGAGGGAGCCAATTTTGAGCAACTGTCTTTCGGCTACAAGTGTAATGTCGATGGTTGCTACAATATCTATCTCAAACTAAAATGGGAGGATAACACGTTATACATAGGATCCGGTACAAATTGTTCTGGTGAGACTCCCGGTGACACCCACGGTGGCAATTCTTCGGACTCTGATGATCTGACTGCTCACAACTATTGGCTTATTGGCTGGTTTGACGGGGCAGATTCCGGAGAGTCGGCTTATCAGACTTTTGACGACAAATATAAATTCAATGGCGGTAAATTGGAGGTGAACTTTAATATGGGTAGCTATGCTGCGGTCAAGGATGATGAGGGTAATTATTATTATGTGAAAGATGCGGCGGGAGACAATGCGGAAGGTGCTTCAGCCGCTTTTCTGTGGGCTAACGGATGGTCTCCTTGCAAGAAATGGCACCTTGAACCGGGTCAGCACTATCTGATTATCGAATTGACATCGAGTTTCAAAAATGTTCTCAATCTGAAGGATGTGTCAAAATCGGAATTCGACGCTCACGTATGGGAGGTAAACACAGCCTTGAATGACAACACAGCTGCAACATTTCAAGTTTGTAATGGTACTATCCTTACTGACGGAGAGTTGCAAATCTATTCTATCCTTGGGCAGAATGTAACGGCTCAAAATGGCAGCCTTAAAGGTATGTATATCGTCAGCGTTAACGGTAACAAATTCAAATTATTGATAAAATAAAATTCTTATTAACTTAAACATCAATCAAATGAAAAACAAATTATCTTTTTTGATTGTAGCTCTCGTTTGTTCAGTGATGGCTTGGGCTGATTGTGTTCCCACACTGCATGAGGGCGATTATGTTCTTCGCTTGAATGGTACCAAGGATTTAACTACTTACCAATCATGCGATGTGGATAACCAATATCAGGTCTTGGGACTTGCATTGGAGGTAGGTGATCTTCTTACAGTTAAGAATGTCGTCTATGGTCTTGAAGACGGAGGAGCTTCCGCTAACTTTACTTACAACAAAGATAATGGTGTAACATGTAAGACAGCCGGAACATACGATGTCTATATTAAATCAAACCTTTCTGTTTTGTATATCGGATCTGCAGCGGCAGAGACGACCTACTATCTTGCCGGTAATATGAATGAATGGTCAGCAACCGGAGCCGCCTTTGTTGACGGTAAAGTAGTGTTGCAAGACCTTGCAGCCGGAGATCATCAGTTCAAAGTAACAGATGGTCAATGGAATAAAGACGGCGATGGAGGTCATGAGTTCACGACAGTTGACAGTGAATGCTCAACAGCAACCACAACAACCGATGGTGATGGCAATGTAGTCTTCACGACATATAAAGTACAAGACGTAACGATTGAATTTGCCGATAGTAAGATATGTGTAAAAGCAGACACAGAGAAGCCTGCAGATATAGAAGACGTATATGTAATAGCAGGTCAGGAAGCACTACTTGGTGTTGATTGGGATGGAAATGCAGAATCCAACAAGATGACTGTTGTTGACGGAACAGCAACTCTCGTTAAAGAGAACCTCACTCTTGCTGCAGGAACTTATTTGTTCAAAGTAGTGAAGAACGGCTCTACATGGATTCCTGACGGAGTGGGCAATGATTCAGAGCTTGCTATAGAAGAAGTCGGAGAATACACCGTAACTTTCACTTATATAATCGGTGAAGAAAGCGCAACTGCTGTAGCTGTTAAGAATGGTGAAGAGCCACAACCGGAATATGTAACCGTTCGCTTCTTCTATGCTGATTGGGCTACAGTTTATATCTTTGCTTGGGGAGGCAGTGACTTCGGTACATGGCCGGGCAAACTGATGACTAAAGATGAGTCCGGTTGGTTTGCTGAAAAAATTCTCAAGGGTTCCAATATCATCTTCAATGCCGGTGAGGGTCAGCCTCAAACAATAGACATTACCAATGTTGAAGCTGACTTGTGCTACGAACTTGGTGATGTTAACGATGAAGGCAAATATTCAGTTGTTGTTAATGAAATGTGCCAATTGAAAACATCAGTTGACAACAATGCAGAGGAAGCTAAAGTTATGCTGATTGGCAATAAACTCGTTGTTACAATCAATGGTTCAGCCAATGTATCTGTCTTCAATATGGCAGGTCAGATGATTGACAACCAAATGGCAACAGGTTCTTACACTCGCAACCTTGCAAGTGGAATCTACCTTATCCGTGTTGATGGTCAGTCTTATAAAGCAGTAATTCGTTAAGCATTGTTATCGGTTAGAGGGGCTTGGTTGCCCCTCTAATCTCCAATTTAGTATATATAGATATGAGAAAATTATTCCTTACATTGCTTCTTTTTTTGGGAGTAAGTCTTTGTGCACAAGTTACTACAGTGCCAGTTTTTATTACTAAAGGCTATAGCGGTGAGATAACGATTAACTTCAATCCGAATGAAGGTAATCGCGGTATGGCGCAGGCAACCAAATGCTATGCCCATACAGGTCTTATTACATCACAGTCAACTTCGAATTCAGATTGGAAGTATGCTCCAACCTGGCGCGGTAATGACGATAAATATAAAATGACCAAAGTCGGCGATGTGTGGCAATTGGTCATCCCGAATATCTACACTTTCTACGGTTGCCCTGAAGATGTAGATATTAAATGTATGGCCTTCGTGTTCCATGATGGTCCTGGCGGCTCGCTTGAAGGAAAAACGGCTTCCTATTCTGACATCTTTGTCAATTTGTTAGCCCCAGGTGAACATATCACTGCCATACAGCCTACAAATTCACAAATTGTCAATCAAGGTGAATCGTTAACAATCAAAGGTTTTTCTTCTATTGGGGCAGAACTGACATTCTTTATTAATGATGAGCAAGTTTTGTCCGGCAACGGAACAGAATTGTCTTTGGAAAAATCTTTTGACGAAACGGGTGTCTATAACATAACGTTCGATGCTTATGCCAATGGCGAAAATGTTAGGTCATATTTGTCGGTAACTGTTATTCGTGCAAATAATGAAAACGCTCGTCCCGATGGACTGACAACAGGTATTACGTATTTGAATGATAAATCTGTAACGCTTTGTCTCTATGCAGGAAGCAAGACAGAACCTGCTAATAACGTGTTTGTTGTAGGCGAGTTTAACAACTGGCAGCTGCTGCCTGAATATCAGATGTATCGCGATGGCTTCTATTTCTGGCTCACGATAGACAATCTTATACCGGGTCGCGAATATGCTTTCCAATATAAGGTAATACGTTCCGATGGTGTGGTAAAGAATATCTCTGACCCGTATTCAACCAAACTGCTTCACCCAGATGATAAGTATGAGCCTAAAACTGTAGATAAAACTCTAAAAACGTACCCGACAAATGCTGAAGCCGACGGCTATGTTACCATAATTAATACAAGACCCAATGAATACACATGGAGCGATGCAACGCTTAATTTTAAACGTCCGAACAAAAACAACCTGATAATTTACGAGTTGTGGATATATGATTTTACTCCGTCCCGTAGCATTGCCGGATTGATGAATATGTTGGATTACCTGCAAACATTAGGAGTCAATGCGATAGAGTTGATGCCGATATGCGAGTTTGACGGCAATTATAATTGGGGCTATTCACCCAACCATTATTTCGCACCCGACAAAGCCTATGGCTCTGAACGCGACTATAAAGTGTTTATAGATGAATGCCATAAGCGTGGTATGGCTGTAATACTTGATATGGTATTCAACCATGCTACCGGTCTGAATCCACAAAACAAACTTTATCCTTATGGTTCTGATTTGGCACAAAACCCGTATTTCAATGTTACGGCTCCTCACTCGGATAATGTCTATGAAGATTGGAATCATGACTTCCCGGAAACTCGTGAAATGTTTACAAGGGCTTTGAATTACTGGATTCAGGAATATCATGTTGACGGCTATCGTATGGACTTGTCACACGGCTTCTGCGGGGCTAATTGCAATAATCTGATGAATAATATAAAGCACTATTATGAAAACGGTGTACTCGGAGCAGAAGATTATTCCGCCAAAGGGGAGCCGTATTTTATACTTGAACACTGGGGATCCAATATGGGTACACAACGACCCACACTTATTAACCAAGGTATGATGTGTTGGCAGAATACAAATAATGCTTATTCGCAGTTGGCAATGGGCTGGTTGTCAAGCGATGCTCTGACAGATGCAAACCAAAAAGGCTATGTGACATATTGCGAAAGTCATGATGAAGAACGTAATTTTTATAAGGTTAAAACTTATGGTAACGGTTCAGCAAAAACTTATTATACATCAGAAGGATTATCACGTATCCCAATTACACGAGCCTTTAACCTGTTGCTTCAGGGACCTAAGATGATGTATCAATACGAAGAGTTGGGTTACGATTATTCTATCAATTCCACTATGGGAAGTACCAAAATAGACGAAAGCAACCGTACAAGTAAGAAAGAACAGCCAATAACTCTCGGTTGGCTGGAAGATCATACACGTATGCACGCATATAACAAAGTGGCTCAAGTCATACATCTTCGAACCCGTGTCCGCCCCGATATTTTTGAAAAAGGAACAATTGGCAACTTAAAATTGTCATCAGGTGCAGTTAAATATTTCACATGGACTCTGGATAATGACAAGATAACTGTTATAGGCAATTTTTATGTAAAAGAACCATCAAATGCTGCATCAACATTCTCACCTGTGCAGACAGTCAAACCGTTCTCATCTACCGGTGTATGGTATGATTATATCACAAGTGAACAAATTAATGTTACCTCAACCGACCAAACTATTGAATTGCAACCGGGCGATTTCAGAATTTATACTAATTTCCCGTTCGAGAAAACCATTGATGCGGTAAATAATACAAAAGCATCTGTGGCAAATGTTTATCCAACGGTAACGGATGACATTGTCCGAATTGAAATCCCTAATAATACGTTAGTTGATGTCGCTGTATATAATATGCAAGGACAGGTATGCGCGAAATTTAATCAAACAAATGAGATTAGTCTTGCCGAGATGCCGATAGGCATGTATATACTCCGTGTTAATACGCTGCAAGGAGAGGAAAATATTAGAATAATAAAGAAATAAAACACAAATCGATAAACTTTTTTCATGGATTACACAAAATTGATTTACTGCGTATTGGCAGCTTCTTTGCTCGCATTGGGTTTTGCCTACTATTTTTATCGCGACATGCTCAGTAAGGATGAAGGTACTGACCTCATGAAAAAGATTGCAGCCCATGTTCGTCAGGGTGCGATGGCCTATCTCAAACAGCAATACAAAGTCGTTATCATCGTCTTTGCTATTCTGGCAGTCTTGTTTTGGATTATGTCGCTCTTTGACCTGCAAAACGGGTGGGTCTGGTTCGCTTTTCTGACAGGTGGTTTCTTTTCAGGTCTGGCAGGTTTCTTTGGTATGAAAACGGCTACCTATGCCTCCGCGCGTACAGCTAATGCTGCCCGTCAATCGCTTAATAGCGGTCTGCAAGTAGCTTTCCGTTCAGGTGCTGTTATGGGGCTTACCGTTGTTGGCCTTGCGCTCTTGGATATCTCGCTTTGGTTCTTGGTTCTTGACCATTTTATCCCCGCTGAAAACCATTTGATAATTATCACTACAACAATGCTGACCTTCGGTATGGGGGCTTCTACTCAGGCTTTGTTTGCACGTGTCGGCGGTGGTATATATACCAAAGCAGCCGATGTCGGTGCTGACCTTGTAGGTAAAACAGAGTATAATATACCCGAAGACGACCCGCGCAATCCTGCTACTATTGCCGATAATGTTGGTGATAACGTAGGTGATGTTGCCGGTATGGGTGCCGATCTCTATGAATCTTATGCAGGCTCTATTCTTGCTACTATGGCTCTCGGTGCTTCCGCCTTTGCTACATCTGCTGTCGAAGGTATGCAATTAAAGGCAGTCCTCGCACCATCGCTAATCGCAGCCGCAGGTGTCGTCCTATCGCTTATTGGTGTTTATCTTGTAAAAACAAAAGAAGGGGCAGATATGAATGCTTTGCTTAAAGCATTAAGCCGAGGTACAAATACAGCCGCATGTCTCATCGCTATAGCTACCTTTGGCATTTTTGCTCTTTTGTTTGGAACTGAAACAAATCAGTGGTGGCAAGTGTCATTGTCTGTGGTTGTTGGTCTTTTGGCAGGTGTGATTATTGGAAAATCAACGGAATACTATACATCGCAGACTTATAAACCAACACAAAAAGTCAGCGAATCGTCAAAAACCGGTCCGGCAACGGTTATTATCTCCGGACTCGGACTCGGAATGCTTTCAACCGCAATACCTGTAGTGACTGTAGGTATTGCTATTATCCTTGCCTATTTGTGTGCCAACGGTTTCCAAATTGAATTTACGGCAACTAATCTTTCCATGGGATTGTATGGTATTGGTATAGCTGCTGTCGGTATGCTTTCTACTCTTGGAATTACTCTTGCGACCGATGCCTATGGCCCTATTGCCGACAATGCCGGTGGCAATGCAGAAATGGCAGGTTTGCCGGCTGAAGTACGTCAACGAACTGATGCCCTGGATGCCCTCGGAAATACTACAGCTGCCACAGGTAAAGGTTTTGCCATCGGTTCTGCTGCCTTGACAGCCTTAGCCCTCTTGGCTTCATATATAGAGGAAATCAAAATGGCTCTCGTCAGAATGGGCGAGAATCTGCCAAATGGTGTGGAAGCGGCAAAGGCAACCCTTATCGACTTTATGGAAGCTTACAATGTCAACCTTATGAACCCCATTGTGTTAGTTGGTATCTTTATCGGCTCGATGATGGCATTCTTGTTCTGCGGTCTGACTATGAATGCTGTAGGACGTGCTGCTCAAAAGATGGTTGAGGAAGTGCGCCGTCAATTCCAAACCATTAAGGGTATTCTGGAAGGTAAGGCTGACCCGGACTATGCTCGCTGTGTTGAAATATCGACCAAAGGTGCCCAACATGAAATGCTCCTGCCTTCATTACTCGCAATCATAGTCCCTATTCTTACTGGTTTGCTTCTGGGGGTAGGAGGTGTTTTAGGCTTGCTTATAGGAGGATTGAGCACAGGATTCGTTTTGGCAATCTTTATGGCTAATTCCGGCGGAGCCTGGGATAATGCCAAAAAATATGTCGAGGAAGGACATTTCGGCGGAAAGGGTAGTGATTGCCATAAAGCCACCATTGTGGGTGACACCGTAGGCGACCCGTTTAAAGATACGTCAGGTCCTTCACTCAATATCCTTATCAAACTTATGTCAATGGTTAGCATTGTCATGGCAGGTCTTACAGTATCGTATCATTTATTGTAAAATTCTTTAT
>FLNX01001876.1_pt1 | contig 55293 bp, 41 predicted proteins | sample 1140341 | NCBI WGS metagenome assembly FLNX01 (sample SAMEA3878208, study PRJEB12797) | bioreactor metagenome | biome: Moose rumen | place: Sweden | collected 2011-10
TAAGGTGAGCCAATTAGCACTCCTGCCACAAGGTAAGGTAGAGGCTGCCAGACGGGCTAAAGCCATGGTCGCTAAAATGGACGAACTTGGTTTCGGTAACTGCACCAACACCGGTGCTTGCGCCGCCGAGTGCCCCAAGAGCGTTAGCCTGACCAATATCGCACGTTTGAACAGGGAGTTCATCTGCGCTAAACTCGCAGACTAAACGCCTAAATAACACCAAAAAAAGCTGCCTAACGACCTGTCGGGCAGCCTTTTTTGTTACCGGTTCTTGTACATATCGTCGTAATACTTTTCGTACTCACCGGAGGTGATGTTGTCGAGCCAAGGCTGGTTATCAAGGTACCAGCGAACGGTCTTCTCTATACCCTCCTCAAACTGGAGAGACGGCTCCCAACCTAATTCGCGCTGGAGCTTGCGGCTGTCAATGGCATAACGCATATCGTGCCCCGCACGGTCGGTGACATAGGTGATGAGATCCATGTCCTCACCCTCCTTGCGACCCAAAAGACGGTCGGTCGTGCGGATGAGCACCTTCACAATGTCAATGTTCTTCCACTCGTTGAAACCGCCAATGTTGTAGGTCTCGGCGATGGTCCCCTTGTGGTATATAAGGTCTATCGCCCGCGCGTGGTCTTCAACATATAGCCAGTCGCGAACATTCTCGCCCTTACCATAAACGGGCAGAGGCTTGCGGTGACGGATATTATTGATAAAGAGCGGAATCAACTTTTCGGGGAACTGGTAAGGACCATAGTTGTTGGAGCAATTGGTGACGATAGTAGGCATGCCGTAGGTGTCGTGGAAAGCACGCACAAAATGGTCAGAGGACGCCTTAGATGCCGAATAAGGGCTATGAGGCTGATACTTGTTGGTCTCCAAGAAGAACTCCTCACCGTACGCTTCATGTCCTTCGGCGGAGGCTTTGGTCGTGAAGGGAGAAGGAATACCCTCAGGATGGGTCATGGCCAATGCACCATAGACCTCGTCGGTCGAAATGTGGTAGAAGCGTTTGCTTGCGAACCGCTCAGGCAGGGACTCCCAGTATAGTTTAGCGGCTTGCAACAGGGAGAGCGTGCCCATGACATTCGTGCGCGCAAAGGTGAACGGATCCTTGATGGAGCGGTCCACATGAGACTCCGCCGCAAGGTGGATAACACCCGTCACATGCTCGTCCTGCATCAACCGGTAAATGGTCTCAAAATCGCAGATATCTGCCTTGACAAACTGGTAATTAGGCTGAGATTCAATGTCTTTCAGGTTCGCCAGATTGCCGGCATACGTGAGTTTATCAACATTGATAATCTTGTAGTCAGGGTACTTGTTGACAAATAGTCGTACTACGTGTGACCCGATGAATCCGGCTCCGCCGGTAATGATAATGGCTTGGTTCATAATATCGTGTGGTTTTACTTCTTGTTTAAAAGCGCTACGCGCGTTTTGGGTTTTAAAGCGGTTTTGCCGCGTTAATAGCCCTTTGGCGTTGCATCCTGCATCTTGCATTTTGCGTTTACAAAGGGCACCTGGTCTCCCGAGAGCCTGGCTTCTTTCTCTCCTGCTGGCTACTGCTCCTATTTCGCTAATCTAACATCGATAATCATCCTCTGACCAACATTCTCTGACTAACATTTACTCACCAACGGCGCTTTAGCGCCCTTCAAACACTACTTGCTTAAGTAAGTACCCATGGCACTCCCCCGTTCGCTCTTCGAGCAGTAGCTCGCCGCTATCACCTATACCGGCTATGCGAGCATCAAAAACGCGTCCTGTCGACACTTCACGGTAGGGGTGATAACCCTCACGACGATAAAGATGAGACATATAAAGCTCCTTTATCGCTCGCGATGGGCGCCTAAGGTAGGTATGCAAGTGCTCCACAAGACGGTCATGGAGGGGCTCAAGCACAAACTCCTTCCCTAACTCAAGCGCGAGTGAGGTCGGAGTGAGAAAGCTGAAACGGGTCTGATTGACATTCAAACCAATGCCGATAATGGCCTCATCAATGTCGGTGCCCTTCAGTCGAGACTCAATCAGAATACCGCAGATCTTCTTGTCACCGACATAAATATCGTTCGGCCACTTGACGGAGGTGCGGGCAGGGGAGCCAAGTACCTCGTTAATGGTAGCCAGAACGGCAAGGGAACTCGCCATCGTGATAACAAAGGCATCCGACGCAGGGACAGGACCGCGGAGACGGTAGGACATGAGGATGTTCTTCCCACGCTCAGACTCCCATACATTGCCTTTTTGACCCCTGCCGGAGGACTGATAGGTTGTCCATACCTCATCTACATCCAACGTGCGAATAAGGTCGTTCGTGCTATTGGTTTGCTCGATATACATCTAAAAGATATTGCTCTATATAATACTGTATATTACGCGCTTTGCCGGCGGCTGAGTTGATGAGAATGGCAAACGCCCAACGGTGCCCATTGGGCATGTCTATGTAACCCGCGTAGTTCTTGGTGCCCGCTATCGTGCCCGACTTCGCATGAATCTTACCCTCCAACTCCGTTCCGTCACACAAGGAACGCAACGTGCCTGTTAATCCGGATATAGGCAACGACGCGTACCATACTGGTTGATACGGAGAGTTATTCATGTAGGTAAGCAGATTGACAAGCACCGAGGCCGATACGGCATCTTGAGGCGCTAAACCACAACCGTCCTTGATAAGGGCATTGCGAACATTGATGCCCCTCCTGAGCCAGTAATCGCGAATGAAACTGCACGAGTTGGCTACCGTCCCCGGAGTGCCGTATTGAAGACCTAAGTAACGGAAAATAGCTTCCGCGTAAAGATTATTGGAGTTGATGTTCGTTTCGGCTATCAACGCACCTAAACTATCGGACAGATGCTCGTAAATAAGCGTGCGGGCAGGCGTAACAAGAGGCGTCTCACCCAACGGCTCCTGCGTCACTTCTATGCCCGATGCTTCCAAACGTTGCGTCAAGTGATGAGCTAACAAGTAACCAGGGTTGGGAAGATCGGAACGTACACCAAACTGACCCTGATTGCTGGGCACGGAACCGGTGAGGTAACGCACATTGATGTAGGGCAAACCACTCACAAAGGCACCATCGTACGTGATTGAGGTGCAACGAATATGATTGACAAACTGCATCCCCGGATAATCGGGCTCCGTCCGTACTACATCCGCCATCGTACCCACGGGACCGGACTTGAGAACAATATTCAGCGTGTTGTCCATGTAGTTCAGAGCAAAAATACCGGGGGCGTAGTAGTTGCCGCAATCCTCCTTCAACCACGCAGGATTAGAAGCGTCTGCGTCCAAAAGGTTCTGATCGGCACGAACACAACCGTCGATCTTGGTGATTCCTAACTCGCGTATCTTGCGCACCCAAACCGACAAACAACGCTGATAGGACTTGAGATTACCCAACGACGGGTCACAGCCGCCGCGGATGATAAGGTCTCCGTTCAGCACACCGTCACGAATAACACCCGTGTACTCTACATAGGTGCTGAACCGAAAACCCGCACCAAGGGTCTCAAGAGCCGCCGCCGTCGTCAGTAACTTCATAACCGAGGCGGGAGGAACGACATTGTTCGGACGATAGGACTCGATAACCTCTCCGCTCGTCAAATCCTTAACCTGAACCGATACATTCGCTTGCTGTATCGGACCCGCCTCCGTCAATATGGAAATGTTCAATAAAACCGATAAAAGTGTATGGAGTAATATCATGGCTTTCTACTTCAGACTTTTGACTTCGTGTTTAAAAGCGGCAGAGCCGCGTATTTGGTTTTAAAGCGGCTTTGCCGCGTTAATAGCCCTTGGGCGTTGCATCTTGCATCTTGCATTTTGCATCCTGCATTTAAAAAGGGCACCTGGTCTCCCGGGAACCCGGCTCCTTTCCCTCCCGCCGGCTCCTGCTCAACTTTAGCCCTTCGGGCGCACTTTCCACTTTTAAAAGGGCACCTGGTCTCTTGGGAACCAGGCTCCTTTCTCTCCTACCAGCTACTGCCCCCACCTCAATCTAAAATCTAAAATCGAACGGCGGGGGGCGGGGGGGTGGCTTCCCGAAAATCGCCGCAAAGATACTACAAATTTTTGGAATATGCAAATAATATGTGATTTTTTGATAAAAAGTCCACTTTTTATCGTTTATAAAGGTAATCTGCGACTCTGAGTTCACTCCAGGGAGATGATATCATGCGGGCTCGGGCTACTGCCTCATTTCTAAAATCTAAAATCTATAATCGCCCGCAGGGCGGAACGGCAGGTGGCCTGTTCCCTCCTATCTACTCCGCGACCACCTTGGAAGATCCGTGTAGGATCCATGCAGGATCTATGACCTTACTTCTCTTGAACATCAAGCAACGATGACCATACACAGACTATACGCTTGCCATACGCTTGCCTATCCCCATCGTACCCGAATCGTACCCGAGAGCAGACATCGTGAAGAGATATATGTACTAAAACTCAATGGTCATAGCGTGCGCATCTCGCTCCCTACTCTACATGAGGGTTTGCGACAAATATAATACCCGACAAACTCCATTGACACGTTTTGAGAACTTACGACACGATTTTTTTGAAATATTTTTATTTTGCACCGTTTTTTGCTCTTTTTAACCACTGCAAATCAAATGTACCATTTTTAGGGGAAAGAGGAAAAATGCGTGGAAAGGCATGTTTTGCCTGCAAAAATGAAAATAAATTTGCTCATGTCAGAAAAAAGCGTTACTTTTGTAACCGATTTTAACTATGGCGAATTCGCCACAATTAGGAATTGGCAGAATATATGCAGCAACTCAATCGCGCAGATTACATAGAAGCAACTCAGGCTATCAAAGAGGCGATACAAATAAGTCGCTACACCGCAGCCAAACTTGTGAACAAAGAAATATTGTCCCTCTACTATTGGGTGGGCAATTATGTTTCTGTAAACAGCCGTGTCGGTGCATGGAACACGCACGCTATAGCTACTATATCCCAACAGTTGCAGCAGGAATTACCGGGCTTAAAAGGCTTTAGCGAAACAGGGATAAAGGATATGCGTATTTTCTATGAAGCATGGTGTCCTTATATAAATTGGCAACCGTCAGTTGCCGAATTAAAACAAGCACTTCCATTTGAACCTCTTGTAAATCGGCAACCGGCAGTCGCCGATTTGTCAACGGCAGATTTGGAGGCTTTTCTCCGAGTGGGTTTTAGCTTGCATCGCCAGATAATACGTTATACTTCCACTCTTGACGAACGCCTCTTTTATATCCGTCAATGTGCAACGCAGTTTTGGAGCAAGGATAAGTTGATTGCGAATTTGAAAGCGGATGTTTTTCATAAAGAAGCGGCGCTGAATAATTTCCAAGTTGCCATTCCTGACAGCCGCCTGCGCGATGATGAATTATTACCTGTCTGCGTTGGATGAGTATGTGCGTATGCCGGACGAGAACCCGAGTATCGGGATTATCCTCTGTCGCTCGCTGAATGAAAAGAAAGTAGAGTTCTCTTTCCGCGACATGACCAAACCGATGGGAGTGGCTACCTACCATAGTAGTGCGGAACTGCCGGAACCATACCGCAACATTCTTCCTTCCGCCGAGGAACTACAGAAGTTGCTGTAAAATAAATCCCGTCCCCTGCCCCGAGACGTTAAATTTGGAGAACCTCGCGCGTAGTGACGCGCGATAACATATTAAAACAATCGAACCCGCAAGGGTGAGAATAAAAAGAAGCGTTTGCTTTACTCTTAGTCAGGAAAAATTAGGAACTTTTCATAGGCGAGAGCATAGCGAATAGGCTTCACGTATTTGCGTGAAGTTACTATCGTTGCACACTTGCCTAAAGGTTTTCCTAATTACCTCCTGATTGAGTGTGTGGCATAGCAGCCTCACGCTTTTGTTTGTATATTATTTAACCGCTTTGTCCGTGGCTGCTGCAAGGCAACAAAACATTTTACTACAATGAAAAAATCTATCTTTATTTTGGCAACTCTCTTTGCCGCAACAGCTGCTTACGCTCAAATCACGTTAGAGAAAACATTAGATGGTTTCTATACCATATCGGCAAATTACGCAGGTGATCTATATCATTATGAGCAATCGCCATACATCTACAATCTCCAGATTGAGACAAACTCGCCAAGTGTACCTAATGAGTCTACTCAAGGAGCTCCGCGCCGCGCATATGCAAATAATAAATGTGTTCTCAATCTTTACGATGTGGATGATTTTTCTTTGTACAAGACAATAGAAATTGAGAATGTAACAGGTTCTTCTGTCTGTTTGTTATCAAAAAATATTTTATCGACTGATAATAAAGTATGTTTTTGCATAACAGGTGGAGATGAGCATTCTTATATATATAATGAGGATGGACAGTTAATTGCTACTATTAACGGAGATGGAAATATTCCTCCTACTTTATTAAAAGTAAATGATAGATATCTTTTAATTTGTAGAGATTATGAAAAGACCTATATCTATTCGGTTCCTGGCAACGGTGAGGCACAAGCACAAGCAGTAAGCACTCCTTCTTCTCCGAAGCGTTCGGCGCGTAAGATTGCGCGTGATGGGCAAGTGCTTGTTCAAACCGACAACAACACTTACACCCTCACTGGCGCAGAGGTAAAGTAAGGGTATAGCAACCCTATACAATCAACACATCTTTTTGTGTGAATGAGTGAATCAGTGAAGGGGGTGTGTCAAAATTAATTGTCACACCCTCTTGCTTGTATACATGTATGTGTTTTGCTGTGGGAAGGAATAAAAAAGAATAAAAAAGAATAAAAAAGAAACAAAATCCCTACTTTCCCAAGCAAGGATTTTGCCAAGTCACAAAATTTTTGTAACTTTGCATTGTTTTAAATATATAAATCATGGCAAAGTTACACTTTATTTCTGACATGAGCAAACAAATCGTCCTTTTTCCTCAAAAAATCGACGAAAAGATAGCCGAAGATGCTCCGGTACGCGTTTTGGACAGGTTAATAGATTGCATAGACCTGTCCTGTTTCTACAAGTTGTACCATGAGTTGGGTCGCAGTCCCTATCATCCCCGAGTAATGCTGAAAGCGGTTCTGTTCGCTTATATGAACAACATCTACTCCTGCCGTAAGATAGAGAACAGCCTGTGCCGTGACATTCACTTTATGTGGCTGACGGGCTGCGCTTATCCGGACCATAAGACGATCAACAGTTTCCGCAACCGAGTAAAGAAAGAGATCAATCAGATTTTTACCCAGACCGTGTTGCTGTTGGCGGATAAAGGGCTGGTCAGTCTGGATGTGGAATATGTGGACGGAACGAAAATAGAGTCGAAGGCGAACAAGTACACGTTTGTATGGAAAGGCAGTGTGGAGAAGAACCGTGCGAAGTTGCAGTCGAAGATAAAGGTTTTGTTATCGCAGATAGATGATGTGATAGCTCAGGATCAGCATCAGATGGACGATAGTGTATCGTTCACGGCGGATCAGTTGGGCGCATGGGCATCGGAGTTGCGCACCTCTTTGGCTCAGCAGCCGGAAGGCACGACCAAAGAAGAGAAGAAAGCCCGCAAACATAAAGAGAAGCAGTTGAAGGAACTGGAGAAGCACAAAGAGAAGTTAGAAGAGTACGATGCGCATCTGGCGACGATGGGTGAGCGTCATTCGTACAGCAAGACGGACAGGGATGCGACCTTCATGCGGATGAAAGAAGATGCGATGAACAACGGTCAGACCAAGCCGGGTTACAATCTGCAGATAGGAACGGAGAACCAGTTTATCACGGACTTTGCCATGTACCCGAATCCCACGGACACCCTCACTCTGATACCCTTTGCTAAATCCTATTTTGAGCGTTACGGCCGTTTCCCGAGTGAAGAGGTTGCAGATTCCGGGTATGGCAGCGAAGAGAACTACCGTTTTATGGGGGAGCATGGGATAGAGGCGTATGTCAAGTACAACTACTTTCACAAGGAGCAGCATAAAGCCTTCAAGAAGGACATCTTCCGGCAGGAGAATATGCCGTATAACAAAGAGGGAGACTACTTTGTCTGTCCGATGGGGCAACACCTGACCAAGATTAAAGAACGCAGGAGCAAGACGGACAGCGGTTACCAATCACGATTACACATATACGAAGCACAGGACTGCGAAGGCTGTCCCCTGCGAAGTCAATGCACCAAGAAAGAGAAGGGTAACCGGCAGATAAGGGTGAATCACAGGTTACAGGAATACAAACGGCGGGCACGTGAACGGCTCACATCGGAGAGGGGCTTGCTGCACAGAAGCAGGCGGCCGATAGAACCCGAAGCGGTGTTTGGACAGATGAAACATGACATGCACTACAAACGTTTCCGGCATTTTGGGAAAGACAAGGTCACCATGGACTTTGCTTTCTTTGCCATCGCCTTTAATATCAAGAAACTTGCCTACAAACGGATCAAACAGGCTGTATAGACCTGTTTTGGGGGCATTCTGTACCCTTTTCTACCCCTATAAACGGCGTACGAGCCGCCTAATATGCTCATCGGGAGAAAGCTTAGCGAAGTTTGTACTTTTTAATGCACTTGTATTACCTGCTTTATCGTTCGGTTAATCAACAAAACAAGGGTGTGCCAACTTAGTTTTGACACACCCCCTTCTTACCAATCGTCACTTCTTGCGCTTACATGCCACACACGACTCACGTACAAGACAGATACCTGACGATAGACCGACAGGATATCGCAGACATACCGTGGGCGAATCTTAATATTGGTTCATCCGACATTTGTGCTCGGCGGTCATAAGCCATCGAACGGCGCAATGGGCGCCCTAATAGAGGCAATGGAGAAGAAAATGCCGCCATTTGCCTGCAAAACGAAAATAAATTTGCACAAGTCATTTTTTTTTTGTACTTTTGCACGCTAAATTGCGGCATTATGGGTAATATTCAGAAGAAAATCTTGCTCTATTTCGTTTTGCTATTAGAGTTGGTGTGGACAGCGAACCTATTTTCAATCTACTATGCGCCTCAACAGTTTGAGTATCAGTTTGCCAGTACCTATTGGACAGCTGCCCATTTGATAGAGATACCGAGTTTGAAAGGGATTGCAACGGAGCAACAGGTGGCATTGGCGAATGCCCAACGAGCAACGGTGCCGTATATCGTTGCATCACTGATGGCTGTGGGCTTCCTCGTCTTCTCCCTTATCAACTTTAAACACAATTTTACCCGCCGAATAAGTTGGATTATCTCTCTGATGATCATGTTATTGATGATAGTACTATTTTTATAATATATGCCTCGTAAACCTAAAAATACGCAGACCGGATTTGACGTCATCTACGATGACAAGCGCAAGTCCAATGTGGCAAAACCGAGTCTCAAGCAGCGGTGGGCAGCCTTCCGACGTGCTGTTAAGACGGTGCTCAATGACCCGCGCACACGCATCATAAGCGGCGTGCTGCTGCTGGGCTTAGCACTCATTATCACCCTCAGCTACGGCTGCTATTTCTTCACGGGAAAGGAAGATTTCTCGATACTGATGCTCGATAAAGCAGCACGACAAAGTCGCGTCGCGGATATCCGTAATATATTAGGTCTGCCTGGTGCTCAGTTGGGCGAATGGCTCGTCAATGACACCTTCGGCGTGCTGTCCGTCTTGTGGGCTGTATTAGCAGCAGCGTATGGGTTTATCTTGCTGAAAGTGACCAAGATACGGCATTGGCGACTGCTAATTGGGATGCTGTTTACTATTCTTTGGGGAGCTGTGCTCTTGAGTTTTGTCCAACAAGTGGCGGGGCTGAATATCTTCTTCCGCTTGGGCGGAAAGATAGGTGAGACCATCGCCGTAGTAGGGATAACCTACATCCACCCTGTGGGGATGATCATCGTGCTGGCGGTGACACTCATTATCTTCGGCGTACTGATGGATGTGCATATCTGGGACAAGCTCAAGCGTAAGAAGAAGGTCGAGAAGCCGGTGGACGAACCTGTTGCTGAAGAGAAAGACAATGAGGATATACCTGATATTGAGTTCACTACGGATATGGGGGAGCCGATTATAGAAATTCCTCTTGAGGTGGAAGAGCCCGAGACGGACGAGAAGATCGAGGAGACCGGGGAACCCGAGGAGAATAAGACGGTTAACATCGACATTGAGGAGACGCAGGAAGTGGAACTATTAGAGAGCGACCCCGATTATCTCTTAAAGAAACTTGGTCCCTATGACCCGCGTAAAGACCTGTCTATGTATAAGTTCCCGTCCTTGGACTTGCTCAAAACCTATGATAATGAGACGGCTCCGGTGATTGATGCGGATGAGCAAAAGGCGAACGGACGGCGCATCGTGGAGACTCTCCGCAATTACGATGTGGAGGTGGAACGGATTCATGCCACCGTCGGACCGACCGTGACACTCTACGAGATTGTGCCGAAGGCCGGTACGCGTATCTCCAAAATCCAGTCCCTTGAGAACGATATCATGATGTCTCTCAGCGCAATAGGTATACGTATCATTGCCCCGATGCCCGGTAAAGGAACGGTGGGGATTGAGGTGCCGAACGAGAAACCGCAAATCGTCTCAATGCACTGCGCAGTGGCGTCTAAGAAGTTCCAAGAGGAAACCGCGAAAATGAAACTGCCCATCGCTATCGGTAAGACGATAACAAACGAGGTCTTCTGTTTCGACCTCGCCCAAACACCGCACCTGCTCGTCGCCGGTGCAACTGGACAAGGGAAATCCGTGGGATTGAACGCTATCATCACCTCCTTATTATACAAGAAGCACCCCGCAGAACTGAAGTTCGTGCTGGTTGACCCTAAAATGGTGGAGTTCAGTATCTATAAACCCCTCATCAAGCACTACTTGGCCGCTATGCCCGACCAAGAGGAGAGGGATATCATTATCACGGATTGCCAGAAAGTAATCAATACCCTGAACTCGCTCGTGATTGAGATGGAGGACCGCTATTCGCTGCTTGCCGATGCCGGATGCCGTAACCTTGAGGACTATAACGACAAGTTCATCAGCCGGCACCTCAACCCCGAGAAAACCGTTGAGAACCTCGTGACCAAGAAAATCCTGCACCACCACTTCATGCCCTATATCGTCATTATCATTGACGAGTATGGCGACTTCATTATGCAAGCCGGCAAAGAGGTGGAGCGACCCATTCAACGTATTGCACAAAAGGCTCGTGCCGTGGGTATGCACATGATTCTGGCGACACAACGACCTGACGTAAAGATTGTTACGGGGACGATTAAAGCCAATATCCCGACGCGTATCGCCTTCAGAACACAGTCGGTCGTGGATAGCCGGACGGTCTTGGATACCAAAGGGGCAGACCAACTGATTGGTAAGGGCGATATGTTGTACTCCGGAGGCGGTAACCTGACACGTATCCAATGTGCGTTCGTTGACACGCCCGAGGTAGAAGCCATTGTGGAGCATATCCATGGACAGCAAGGCTACTTCGAACCTTTCCAACTGCCTGAGTATGTGCCTGAAGGACAAGAAGATGCACCCACCCTGGGGGCGGTCGATACACGGCACTTGGACCCGATGTTTGCCGATGTGGCAAGGTACGTCGTGGCCAAACAAGAGGGCTCAACCTCGCGCCTGCAGCGGGCTTTTGAAATAGGATATAACCGTGCCGGCAAACTGACCGACCAGTTAGAAGCCATGGGAATTGTCGGACCTAATAAGGGACCCAAGGGCAGGGATGTACTGATCCAAGACCCTGAGAGCTTAGAGAAACTATTGGAGGGCTTACAGTAATGTTCGGAATAGCTGTTACATGGGTTGATGTCGTTGATATCCTGCTCTTTGCAGCGATACTATTTGGAATGTACAAGATTCTGGACCGCTCCGGCGTAGCCAATCTGTTCTGGGGAATCTTTGCCTTCCTTGCCATGTGGGGATTGATCCGCAACGTGTTACACCTCGGCCTGACGGGCGCGTTCTTTGACCGCATCATTGATGTGGGAGTAATTGGCATTATTGTCATTTTCCAAGAGGAGATACGGAAGTTCTTCTACAACTTAGGCTCGCGTTTCAGCGGACAAATACATTTCCGCAACCGAGCGAACGAGAATGGCGCATGGGCGCACCAAACGGCGATGATGATTGTCAGGGCGTGCCAAAACATGTCCCAAAAGAAAACCGGCGCACTCATTGTGATTGCGGGACACCATGACCTCAAAGCCTATGCCGATACCGGCGAGCGCATTGATGCCCGTATCTCCGAGAGACTGATAGAGAATATCTTCTTTAAGAATAGTCCCCTCCACGACGGAGCACTCATTGTGGACAATAACCGCATCGTAGCAGCCGGTGCCATCTTGCCGGTGAGCAAGGACAATACACTCCCTTTGCAGTACGGCTTGCGGCACCGCGCAGCACTCGGCATAACCGAAATGACCGGCGCCATGGCTATCGTAGTCTCCGAGGAAACAGGACGGATATCTATCTCACATATACCATCTCTCACCGATATCGCGACAATACACGAAATCGATGAGAGCGAATTACTGCCACTGATCACAGCGGCACTAAATGTGTAATAAGATTAGTTTTTCAGGAACTTATCAGCATCCAAAGCAGCCTTGCAACCCGAACCGGCAGCCACAATAGCTTGTCTGTATTGCGGGTCTGCGCAATCGCCGGCTGCAAAGACTCCTGGCATATTGGTTCTCGTACTCACACCATCTGTCAGAATATAACCCTCCTCATTGAGATTAAGATAATCCTTGAACACATCCGTGTTGGGCTTGTGCCCGATAGCGAGGAAGAACCCGTTGATAGCAATGTGGCAAATCTTTTCCTCGGGAGTACCCTTCTTATATACAAGGTCTGCACCCTCTACTTTGTCCGCACCGGTCAACTGCAAGGTATTGTGCTCAAAGAGGACCTCTATCTTGGGGTTATTAAGCACTCGGTCTTGCATGATTTGTGAGGCACGGAGATAGGGCTTGCGCACAATCATATAGACCTTTTCGCAGAGGCCGGCGAGGTAGGAAGCCTCTTCGCAAGCTGTGTCACCACCGCCCACAACGGCTACCACTTTCTTGCGGTAGAAGAACCCGTCACAGGTCGCGCAGGCACTCACACCGCGACCATGATACGTCCTCTCGGACTCAATGCCTAAGTACCGCGCGTCAGCTCCCGTGGCAATGATTATCGTCTTAGCCTCTAATAATTCCGTATCGTCAACCCATAGTTTATGGGGCGTCTCTAACGGGGTAGTACTCAGCTCAACCTTGGTCACACGACCGCTCATGAAGGTTGTGCCGAAACGCTCGGCTTGGCGACGCAGGTCATCCATCATCCGAAACGGCTCAACACCGTCCGGATAGCCCGGGAAATTCTCAACCAGCGTTGTGGTCGTCAATTGACCGCCTTGTTGCGGACCGTCAATGAGCAGAGGATGCAGATTAGCACGAGAAGCGTAGATAGCCGCGGTATAACCGGCAGGACCGGAACCGATAATGATAGTGTTGTAAATCATCGTAAATCATTGATATAAGCCCCCTCTTTGTGAATGACGAAAGGGGGCGTGGAGTTAATAAATTGAGGATTCTTTAATGTCACGGTGCTATTCTGCTTGTCCTCCTTAATCTCCATAGAGAGCGGCATGGCGTCTTGCCGGCGCAACTTGAGAACAACACGCTGTAAACCTGTGTTTTGTACCTTAGGGGTCAGAGTGACATAAACCGAAGCACCGTCCTTCGACGGACGCTCCGTCACATTTGAATTATCGACCAACGCTTGCGCGAAAGCAAGGGGATTGACATCCAATAATTCTTCTTCTGTAGGCGTCGAAAGCGTCAACTCATTCACATCGGCTTGGTACATATAGAGAGTTTGCCCGTCATAAGCAACCTCTAACTCGCTGAGCGACAAGTGGAAATTGTTGCCATGCATCGTCGCTGAGCCCGGCACATTGAGCGGCTGGGCAATGTCTTGAGTCACACTGACCACAAAATCAGTCTGTAACGTCTTCTGCGAGAGCGTCGAGAACAGCGTCTCTAATATGGTTATGAGCAATAGGAACATAATGTTATGACTTGGTGTGCTGCTTGAACATCGTGGACCCGAAGGATATTTGCGCCGTTTTGAAGGGCGAGGGCATGCAAAGCAGTTGTGCCGATGAGAGCATCTTCCGACTTAATATCCAACGGTTTATAAATCATTGACTTGCGGCTTATTCCAACGAGGAGCGGTAGCCCTGCGGGGCGTAAGAGAGCAAGGCGAGACAGTAACCGGTAGTTCTGCGCCAAACTCTTGTTGAAACCAAAGCCCGGGTCGGCTATCACATCTGCTACACCCAAACGGTGCAACTGGTCGGCGCGGCGGGCGATGAAATCCAAACACCGTACCACTATATCTTCCTCCTCATCCACCTGCTCATTGAAGGTCAAAATGTATGCCACTTTCTTTTCGGCAACTAATTCGTACATCGCATCCGTCCCGCCGGAAACATCATTGATCAGCCCGACATGGTATAAATCAATGGCTTTTCGGGCAATGGCAGGCCGAAAGGTATCAACACTCAATCGTGCCTCCGGATACGCATTGCGGATAGCGCGGAGAGCCGGCTGAAGGCGAGACCATTCGGCCGCTTCGTCAACAGGCGTGGAACCCGGACGGGTAGAGCAGGCACCGACATCCAAAATGGCGGCTCCTTGTTGGAGAGCCGTAGCGCACATCCTCAACGCTTGAACCTCCGTCACACAACGACAACCCTGCACAAAACTATCCGGCGTCACATTCACAATCGCCATCACTTGAGGACACGATAAGTCCACTAATTCGCTACCGAAACGCAAAAACATGTGCAAAAATAACAAAAATTTACGATATTACCAAAAAAAATGTCAAAAAATTTGCATAAGTCAAAAAAAAAATGTAATTTTGCGCACTTATTTTGGAATTTAGTAGAAAATAGATATGAAAACCTTATCAAAGATTCTTATTTTATCAGCAGTGGTAGTTGTGGCAGCGGGCTGCAATCGGCGTGAGTTGAACACCAAAGTCTCTAACACGACCGGATGGGCATATTATGACCGCAATACTACTAATTTTGAAGCGCAAGAAGGTGTCGGTAATGTCAATCCCGTCGGTATGGTACCCATACAAGGTGGTACCTTCACCATCGGTGAGAAGGATGAATTCCTGACTGCACCACGTAATAACGCCAATAGAACTTTGACCGTTAGCTCGTTCTATATGGATAAGTACGAGATTACGAACTTGAACTGGAACGAGTACCTCCATTGGTTGGAGATGGTCTTTGGCGAAGTGGCTCCCGAACTGGTGGAACAAGCACGCCCAGACCAAACCGTTTGGCGGGACGAACTGGCGTATAACGACCCCTATGAGACCAACTATTTCACACACCCCGCCTTCTCCTTCTACCCCATCGTCGGCGTTAGCTGGACCCAAGCTATGGCGTATTGCCAATGGCGTACCGACCGCGTGAACGAAATGGCACTCGTCAATGCCGGCGCTATCGCTATTCCACCATTCGGAGACCTCATCCCGACTGATGATGAGAACTATAAGGACGAGTGGGAAACCTCTACTGGCTATATGATGGACGCTATTGAGATGCCTAATCCCGAGGCTCCCGATGAGATTATCACACTCTATCGCCCAAGCTATGAGTGGATTCGCGATAAGTTCGTCTTTAATACCGAGAAGTACTTACTCGACCCGACCTATATGCCTACGTATGGCAAGCACCCCCGCGTGGATAGTTACGGCGAGTACCGCAAGGTAACCCGCGCCGATGGTATCTTTGTAACAGGCTATCGCCTGCCGACCGAGGCCGAGTGGGAGTTCGCTGCCTATGCACCTGTCGCAGGGGAAGACGGTATAACGATTGAAGGGAAGGTTTATCCTTGGTCAGGCTACCATCCCCGTGACTTAAGTAAGAAGAATGTGGGCCAATTACAAGCTAACTTCATCCGTGGACGGGGCGACATGATGGGTGTCAGTGGAGCACTCAATGACCACTATGTTATCACCGCTCCCGTGGATGCCTATGCACCTAACGACTTCGGACTGTACAATATGGCAGGGAACGTCAACGAATGGGTATTAGATGTCTATCGTGAGACTTCCTTCCAAGAAGTAACCGAGTATAACTCCTTCCGCGGTAATATCTATATGAAACCCAAACGCGACAGCTTGGGTAATCTCCAAATGGACTCGCTCGGGATGATTATGCTCACCTTCGGCGGCGACCAAGACAAACGTGACTTCAAGGATGGCGACTTCGCTTCCGTACTCAATACCGATTATCCCTTGGTTATTGATTCCGCTACGGTGGAAGACCTGAGCCGCTTTAAAACCGACCCGACCGACATCCTCTGTGAACGTATAGATAAGAACACGCGCGTGTATAAAGGTGGCTCATGGAACGACCGTATCTACTGGCTCAACCCATCTACCCGCCGTTACCTCAATCAGGACAAGAGCGCTGCTACCATCGGCTTCCGCTGCGCTATGTCCACCCTCGGCGACCAAATACCCACCGGCATATAATCGTGCCCTTTAGGGCTAAGAATACTGAACTCTGAATACTGAATACCGAATACTCTCAATCGTCAATCTATAATCTAAAATCGTCAATCGCCCGCAGGGCGAAGAATGAATTATTATGACCTTCCCTGCTAATTTGAAGTACACCAAGGAGCACGAATGGATTCGGCTCGAAGGTGATTGCGCCTATGTAGGCATTACTGATTACGCTCAATCTGAGTTAGGTGAAATTGTGTTCCTTGATGTGGATACCGTCGGGGAAACCATCGCTCAAGGAGAAGTCTTTGGCTCTATTGAGGCTGTTAAAACCGTTAGTGACCTCAATATGCCGGCAACCGGTAAGGTTTTGGAGTTGAATGAGAACCTCAATGACCATCCCGAACTGGTCAATAATGACCCCTATGGCGAGGGCTGGATTATCAAGGTTTCCGTCAGTGACCCTGCTGAATTAGACAACCTCCTCGATGCTACCGCCTACCAAGCCATCCTCTAACCCGAAGCACCAGAATATCGGCTCTTCGGATTTCCAATAATAATAGACCTGCCCAACCTCTCCGGTCGGGCAGGTTTTTTAGAATCCGGAATAGACCACCTCTAAGATAAGGGGAGTGTCGGGGTTCGTCGGGGAGTAGAGAATAGTGGCGGAAGGCACTTGGTACTGCTTGATGGCAGTGATGGTACTTGTGCCGGTTGTGGATGAGGTCGAGTAAGACACGGACACAGGTACGAGCGTCATAGTCAGCACACTATCTGCCTCAATAATATCGTATTCCGCCAATCGTAGTTTCTCCATCAACATCTTGCTGACATCAAAACTATAGTAATACACTGTATTTCCCACCGAGTCTGTGCCCGATGTCAGGGCACCCAGCACGGCATCTTCCGTCAGAACGGACAACCACTTGTTGACGAAATACGTCTCACGGATATCGTCATCCACTAACAACATGTGTGGTGCAGGCTTGAGCCAGTCGGCAGGAGTCTTATAGACCGACGACTTATTGGGGTCATAAACAACGTTGATGCGTAGCGTCGCCATATTGATATAAGTGTTCCGCTTGTCCGAATACTCTTTAATGTCATTACTGATCTCGTCTAAAATAGTCGCAATCGGGAAAGCGATTTGGGTATAAACGCCCGCAGGAGAAATGACATAGTTAAATTCGTCGGCATCTGCTGATAATTGTTCCACTAACGAACCTTGATTGATATAACCATACCGGTTAACCTGTTTTACTTCGGCATTTGCGTAGAAGTATTTGGAGTCTTCTTCGCGCACAGTATCCTTTTTGCCTAAATCGGGATTCAGGCGCTCATACTCAAAGTGGTAGTAAACCGCAAAGGCTATGGTGTTGATATTCAATATGGTCGAACTACCAAACTCCGTCGTGATATATAACCCGTTGAACTTGCTATTGAAGTCCTCTTGGGACGTAAAGCGCTTATTCGCCTCAAAGAATCGTTCGGCAAACCACTCATTGAGCCTCATTCTTATTCCGGGCACATAGCGGGAGGAAGAGTAGGCTGAGTCCTGGTAATTGGCGGCAGTAATGACCACGGCGTCATCCACGATGAGGGTGGAGTCCTCTAACGAGCAGTAGTCCGAGATATCAATATCAGACTTATAGCGCTGGTCATAATCGAGAGACATCTTATCCATCTCATAAACGAGAATAGACATGGGCGAAAACTCATCACCCGTCACGGTCGTGTAATACATGTAGAGGCAAACCGAGTCAAGCACCGACCCTTCAGGGTAAACGAAGCCCACCGGCGCCGATAACTGGGTCATGATATCTGCACGCAAAGTGCCATAGGGCGTCTCAATCTCACCCAATAGAAACGAATCCGGCTGCGAAAAAATATGCCCGCACGAGTCTAACTTAGACGAGAGTTTGAAGGTATCTACGAGCACCACAATCTGGTCATCTTGGGGGAGTATATCTGAACCGGTGGTGGCTGTATCAGTATCACAGCCTACTATTAGGCAGGCTGTTAAGAGGGTAAGTAATATGTACGATAGCCTTCTCATAACATGGATGTGAAGAACTCTTGATAGTTTTCGAGCGAAATCTGATTAGCCGGCAATATAGGTTTATTCTGGGACTCAACGAACTTGATTATGCGCGGATTCACCGTGGGAGTGGTCTGCACATAACCGTCTGCATACGCACAAGCAAGTTGCATCAACTGCTCATAACCGACATTGAAACCGGCTATCGTGCGTATATCGTTCTCCGTCACACCATCTATCAGCACTTTGGAACTGAATGATGCCGGAAAAGCCTTCTTATAAGCATTATCATCTAAGCCAAAGATGATTTTGGCATCCTTCAGGAACGGCGAATCGGCAAACGCCGTGCGAACATACATCGGTATCAGACTCGTCATCCAGCCCGAGCAGTAAATGAGGTCGGGCGTCCAGCGCATCTTCGTAATTGTATCTAACACACCGCGGCAGAAGAACACCGTACGCTCGTCGTTATCCGGATACTCTTTGCCATCATCATCTATCGTACCCTTCCGGCGGGCGAAGTAGTCGTCATTATCAATGAAATAGAACTGAATACGGGCAGCGGGGATACTCGCCACTTTCAGTAGCAGCGGATGATCCGTGCCACGAATAATCAGATTGGCTCCGGATAGACGTATAACCTCGTGCAATTGATTGCGTCGCTCATTGATCTCACCGAACTTAGGCATAAACGTTCTGTTCGGCATACCATGAGACTGGAAGTACTCCGGCAACTTCCGATTGATGAGACGCGTAGGCGTCTCTTCGGGAAGGAACGGACACACTTCCTGGGCAATAAATAGTATGTTTTTTGAGTCTGTCATAGGCGCAAAAATTTTTTCCCGCTACAAAGATACGAAAAAAAAATGACATTTCCACTATTTTTTTTACTTTTTTCGCAAAAAAACGATTTTTTCTTTGATATTTGGATTTTTTTTTGTAATTTCGCAGGCTTTTTAGTAGTATACTATGCAAATCATCTCAACCCGGCAAGAACTGACTGCTTTTGCGCAGGCTTGCCAACAACAGCACAAATCCATTGGTCTTGTCCCCACTATGGGGGCGCTACACGAAGGGCATGCTGCCTTAGTCAAAAAGAGTGTGGCAGACAACGAAGTGACCATCGTCTCGGTCTTCGTTAACCCAACCCAATTTAACAACAAAGAGGATTTGGCTAAATATCCTCGTAATCAACACGCTGACGCGGAGTTACTGGCGTCATTGGGTGCCGATGTCATGTTCGCCCCGACGCCCGAAGAGATGTACTCTGCGGAGGAGATGAAAGAGACCTTCCGGTTCGATTTCGGTGGTTTAGATGCCGTGATGGAGGGCAAGATGCGTCCAGGACACTTCAACGGTGTTGTACAGGTCGTTAGTCGCCTCTTCTATCTCGCCAAACCTAACCGTGCTTACTTTGGCGAAAAGGACTTCCAGCAACTAGCCATCATCCACTTTATGGTGGAGCGTTCTGAATTAGCAGGCACATTTGGTGACCTCAGGATTGTGGACTGCCCCATTGTGCGCGATAAGAGCGGACTTGCCCTTTCGAGCCGCAATGCCCGTCTCAGTGAAGACGAAAAGAAGACGGCTCTCCATATCTCCAAGACCCTTTTTGCCTCGTTAGAGTGGGCGAAAACCCTGTCCGTCAAGGAGGTGGAGGATAAGGTTATTGAGACCATCAACGCCGTTGAGGGCTTAGAGATCGAGTATTACGCTATCGTCGACCAAACGACCCTGCAACCCACAACGACCTTTAATAATGCTATCGGCTGTGTCACAGTCTATTGCGGACAGGTAAGGCTTATCGATAATATCAAGTATTAACCTTGCTGTGCGCGTTATTATTGAGCAATATGTCCCCTATCTGCATGGAGTGTTAGAACCCTATGGTGAGGTGCAGTACCTGTTGCCCGAAGCGATAACGCCTGCGGTAGTCCGAGACGCTGATGCGCTGATTATCAGGACGCGAACAAAGGTCAATCAGGCACTCGTAGAGGGTTCTGCCGTGAAGCTTGTCGCAACGGCGACCATCGGTTGTGACCATATCGACACGGCCTACTTGGAGGAGCACGGCATCCGTTGGTTCTCCTGCTCTGGCTGCAATGCCCAAGCTGTCTGCGATTATGTAGAGGAGGTGCTGGACGAACTATGTGGAACGGCCCTTGCTGACACCCTTCACTCTCTGACCATGGGTATAGTAGGTGTGGGACATGTTGGCTCGCTCGTGCGGCAAATGGCTGAGAGAAAGGGACTTAATGTTCTCCTCTCCGACCCGCCTAAGGGGCTGTACAATGAGGTGACGCAAGCCGATATCATCACTTTCCACACCCCGCTGACGCGCGATGGACAGTTCCCGACATATCACCTCTGTGACGAGCAGTTCCTTGCCCGCTGTCGGCCAAAAGCACTGATCATCAATGCTGCACGGGGCGGAGTGGTTGACGAACAAGCACTCCTCACAAGCGGGCACGACTATGTGTTAGATTGTTGGGAGGGTGAGCCTCAAGTTAGCCAAGAGGTGCTCGCACACGCGCGACTCGCCTCCTACCATATAGCCGGTTACTCGGTGGAAGGCAAACGCAATGCCTCGCAGATGTGCCTAAACGCATTGACAACGCACTTCGGCTTGCCGCAACTGACTATCAAGGAGGATGATGGCGTGCGCGGAGATAGTGCACAGGGATGGCTTAGACGCATCACGGAGACCTTTAAGGCACAGCCTGACAACTTTGAAACATTACGTAAGAACTATAAACTAAGATAAATTATGGCATTTAAGAGAACATTGATTACATCGGCGCTGCCGTACGCCAACGGACCGGTTCATATCGGCCACTTGGCAGGGGTGTACATCCCTGCAGACATCTATGCGCGGTACTTGAGAATGAAAGGCGAAGAGGTCCTCTTCGTCGGTGGGTCTGACGAACATGGCGTACCTGTAACGATTCGTGCCCGCAAGGAGGGTATAACCGTACAAGAGGTGGTTGACCGCTATCACAACTTGATTAAAAAGAGTTTTGAAGACTTCGGTATCTCCTTTGATGTCTACAGCCGCACAACTTCCGCTATTCACCATCAGTTCGCTTCGGACTTCTTCCGCAAACTCTATGACGACGGCAAGTTCATTCAACAGACATCTGAGCAGTACTACGACCCGGAAACAAAGGAGTTTCTTACTGACCGTAATATCAAGGGCGAATGCCCGCACTGCCATGCCCAAGGCGCCTATGGTGACCAGTGTGAGAAGTGTGGCTCAACCCTTTCGCCCGATGAACTCATCAATCCCTATAATGCCGTGACGGGCAATCCTTTAACTAAAAAAGAGACCACACACTGGTACCTCCCGCTTGACCAATATGAGCCTTGGCTCAAAGACTGGATATTGGAGCAACACAAGGAGTGGCGCCCCAATGTCTATGGGCAGTGCAAATCGTGGATTGACGGTGGCTTGAAACCCCGTGCCGTGACCCGTGACCTCTCATGGGGCATACCCGTGCCCGTGGAAGGCGCAGAGGGGAAGGTGCTCTATGTCTGGTTCGATGCCCCCATCGGATATATATCTAACACCAAGGAACTCTGTGACGCGCAGCCGAATAAGTATGGCTCGTGGCAGAAATGGTGGCAAGACCCGGAGACACGGCTCATCCACTTCATCGGTAAGGACAATATCGTATTCCACTGTATTGTCTTTCCCGCTATGCTCAAGGCGCACGGCGATTATATCTTGCCCGACAATGTGCCATCCAACGAGTTCCTCAACCTTGAGGGCGACAAAATCTCCACCTCCCGCAATTGGGCTGTTTGGCTCAATGAGTACTTGGAGCAAATGCCTGACAAACAGGATGTTCTTCGTTATGTCTTGACAGCCAATGCTCCCGAGACCAAGGACAACGATTTCACATGGGCAGACTTTCAAGCCCGTAATAACAACGAATTAGTCGCCATCTATGGCAACTTCATTAACCGTGCTTTGGTTCTGACTAGCAAGTACTTTGGCGGCAAAGTGCCCACTAAGGGGGACTACACCGACTACGACAAAGAGACTATTGCCGAGCTCAATCGCGTGAAGAATGAGATGTTGCATCTCTTGGACGACTTCAAGTTCCGTGACGCACAAAAGGAAGCTATGAACATGGCGCGTATCGGTAACAAGTACCTCGCCGACATGGAGCCTTGGAAACTCGCCAAAACCGACCTCGCACGTACCGGTGCTGTGCTCAATCTCGCCCTGCAGATTGCTGCTAATCTGGAGATTGCCTTCCGACCCTTCTTGCCTTTCTCGTCTGAGAAACTGCGTGCAATGCTCAATCTGCCTGAGACCGACATTGCACACCTCGGCTCCTTCAACCTCTTGGAGGAAGGACATGAACTGGGGGAGGTGACTCTTCTCTTTGAGAAGATTGAGGACTCCGTCATCCAAACACAATTGGACCGCTTGGCACGCATCAAGGCGGAGAACGAGGCTGCTGCCAAAGCCGAAGAATGTAAGACATGGCAGCCTGCACCCTTCAAACCCGATACTACCATTGACGACTTCGACCGAACCGATATAAGAGTCGGCACTGTGCTCTCTTGCGGATATGTCAAGAAATCGGATAAACTGCTCATCTTCAAGATAGATGACGGTGTGTCAGAGCGCACTATTCTCTCGGGCATATCACACTCATACCCTAATCCTTCTGTCTTAGTGGGCAAACAGGTACTCTTTATCGCCAATTTCCCACCGCGGAGGATGATGGGGCAGGAGTCACAAGGCATGATCCTCTCCGCTGTCAATGCAGACGGCAAACTCGTTGTCACAACGGTCTCTACACCCGTCGCCAACGGCGCACAAGTCGGATAAATCAACCATAATCAATAAACAATGCCACCATGACAACTGGTTTCGCGGGTAATTATTATAACCGGCATAGGGCATCTCGCGTCCAGTTTGGTCAGCGTTGCTTGATGTTCAAGAGAAGGTAGGCAATAATTCGCTCCAAAAATGGCAAAAGCAGTGAAAAATGCTAAAAAAAGTGATTTTTTTTTGGTCATATCAAAAAAAAGTACTACTTTTGCAGCCGCGTTTGAGAATAACGCGGCGCAAGGGCGGGGTAGCTCAGCTGGTTAGAGCGCATGATTCATAATCATGAGGTCCCCGGTTCAATCCCGGGCCCCGCTACCAAGACCTCTGCCCAGAGGTCTTTTTTGTTGGAGCAATGTTGCGATTATCGATTGTCGATTGTCCGCCCTACGGGCTATTGGCGAAGATTGTGTTCAGTATTCAGTGTTCAGTATTCTTAGCCCTAAAGGGCACGATTATTGCAGAAGTCAGTATTCAGAAGTCAGAAGTGTATGTACTACGACCCCTCTAAAATAGAATTACCTGTCCTGCACCTCATTGGTGAGGAGGCGGACAAGCTTGGTCTCGAGTGTTACGTCATCGGGGGTTGGGTGCGTGACCTCATTTTGCACCGCAAGAGTGAGGATATAGACGTCGTGGTGGTTGGTTCCGGCATTCAATTGGCGCAGGCGGTGGCGAAGCGGTTAGGCAAGAAAGCGCACCTATCGGTCTTCAAGACCTATGGTACCGCGCAGGTGAAGTACGGCACGACTGAGCTCGAGTTTGTCGGGGCACGCAAGGAGAGTTATCAGCACGACAGCCGCAATCCTATTGTTGAAGACGGCACACTGGAGGAAGATCAAGACCGCCGTGACTTCACGATTAACGCTATGGCTATCTGCCTCAACCACGACCGTTGGGGCGAACTACTTGACCCGTTCGACGGCATGTACGACTTAGAGGACTGCATCATCCGCACGCCGCTTGACCCCGATATTACCTTCTCGGACGACCCGCTACGCATGATGCGCGCCGTACGTTTCGCCAGCCAATTGGGCTTTTACTTGGAGGATGAAACCTTTGACGCTATCGCCCGCAACAAGGAGCGAATCAATATTATCACCAAGGAGCGTATTGCGGAGGAGCTCAACAAGATTATCTTAAGCCGCAAGCCCTCTGTGGGCTTCAATCTCTTGGACAAAACCGGTCTGCTGCCTCTCATCTTCCCCGAGTTGGCTGCCCTTAAGGGCGTCGAAGTGAAGGAGGGTAGGGGACATAAGGATGTGTTCTACCACACCTTGCAGGTGCTGGATAATGTGGCGGCTAAGTCCGATAAGCTTTGGCTCCGTTGGGCGGCACTACTCCACGACATCGGCAAACCCAAGTCCAAGGCCTTTGACCCGCAACGCGGTTGGACCTTCCAGAACCATAATTACATAGGTGCTAAGATGGTGCCGAAGATATTCAAGTCCCTCAAACTGCCTCTCAACGAGAAGATGGACTATGTCGTGAAGATGGTCAATCTCCATATGCGCCCTATCAACTTGGTGGAAGAGACGGTGACGGACTCGGCTGTCAGAAGGCTCCTCTTTGAGGCAGGCGACGATATTGACGACCTGATGCTGCTCTGCGACGCGGACATCACCACGCGGCATGAGGATAAGCAAGCACGCTATCATAAGAACTATGAACTGGTGCGCCAGAAACTCATTGATATAGAGGAGAAGGACCGTGTCCGCAATTTCCAGCCGCCCGTCCGCGGGGAGGAAATCATGTCCCTCTTGCACCTTGAGCCTTGCTCCACCGTGGGCGAACTGAAGAGCGCCATCAAGGATGCTATCTTGGACGGCATTATTCCTAATGACTATGAAGCCGCGAAGGCCTACTTGATGACCCTCGCCCATGAGAGAGGCTTGTGCTAAAACTAAAGTTCTTCGTTGAGAAACCGCTCTAAATGTTCCCCCGTAAGGTAGAGATTACCCTTGCGGTCCATCGTGCCTTTGTCCCCCGTCCGCATCCAACCATCATCGGTCAGAACGGCGTTGGTGAGGTTCATGTTTCTGTAATACCCCAGCATGATATTATCCCCCCGAACGAGTATCTCTCCTGGCTCGGTACGGGGTTTGTGGGACTGAATAGTGACCTCCATGCGGTCAACGGCTTTACCGGCAGAGCCGAACTTGAACTGGCGCGGGAACTCGTAACTAATCATCGGTCCGCACTCGGCTATGCCATGTCCGCAGGTGTAGGGAACGTGCATCTGAGCGAGGCGTTTCTCGACCTTGGGTTCTAACTTGCCGCCACCGATAACGAGCAGTTCTACCTTCCCGCCGAGGGCATCCAAGAGTTTTTTCCGTGCCGCTTTGCGGCGATGAAGGGCTACTATCGGAGTGCGCCAGAGAATACGCCTCAGCACCGTCTTGACATCTCTATCGGTTGTGCGGTGCACAATGCGCTCCGCGACATGGGGTATCGTCACTACCATTGCAGGACGGACGTGGCGGTATGCCTCAATGAGTTGGGTAGAGGATAACGCTTTAGTGATGAAGTAGATATGTGCTCCTCCGGCGAGCGGGTAGAGGAACTCGAAGATAAACCCGAGCATCTGACTCAGCGGTAAAAGTGACAGCATAGTCTTGCCCTGCCCGAGGGGCATACTGTCCTGCCCGAACATGACATTAGAGGAAATGGACCGATGGGTCAGCATCACACCCTTGGGTATATCTATATCATCGTCAATATAGTTGATGAGGGCGAGGTCGTCGAGGTTGTTTTGGGGGACAACAAAGTCCTCGGGCTTGAAATCCCCCGTCTCTGCAGGCTGCATATCCTCAAGCTTCCAAACGGCTTGCAGCTTCAACTCCTTGAGTTGCGGCTCCAACCGAGGGGCTACATAGGGACCGACAAAAACGGCCTTACTCTCCGAGTGACGCAGTAGGGTTGCAATCTTATCCGGCTCATAATCAGGCAGAATAGTCACTGCCACGGCACGGTAGGCAGCAATAGCGAGATAAGCAATTGCCCACTGGGCACTGTTCCGCCCCACAATAGCGATATGGTCACCGGCACACAGTCCCGCCTCGCGGAACACAGCCTGAAACCGCATTGCCTGCTCTGCTACTTGGCCATAGGAATAAGAGAGGGAGCCGTCGTAGTTCGTCAGAGCAGGCGCGGTCCAGTATGCCCGTACCGATTGATCAATATAACTGAAATAGGAACGTATCGGATCCATATTGACACCTCCGGTCTGTTGTTAATTTCGTGTTGGTTACCGCGGGCTACTGCCCTCATCTTGCATCTTGCATTTTGCATTTTGCATCACAAAAATACAACTTTCGCCGGACATTTGCAAATCTCACGCACGTATATGTGATTAAATAGGGGCTAAAAGTGGCAAAGTTGGGGTATTTGGGGTGAAAAAGTAACTTAGATTTGCATAATTGAAAAATATTTTGTACTTTTGCAGCCGCAAATCTTGATGCTATGCCGGAATATTCAGACGCTAACATTATCCACTTGGACGACAGAGAGCATATCCGCCGCAGACCGGGTATGTATATCGGTAAATTAGGAGACGGGTCGCACTCCGATGATGGTATTTATGTGCTCATTAAAGAGACGATAGACAACTCCATTGACGAGTTCCGTATGGGGGAGGGTAAGGTCATTGACGTGACCGTGACGAGCCCTGTCTCTCCCGACGGACAACCTTTGCCCCAGCGGGTGACGGTTCGCGACTACGGACGAGGTATACCCTTGGGCAAACTCGTGGATGCCGTCTCTATCCTCAATACCGGTGGTAAGTACGACACCAAGGCCTTCAAGAAATCCGTTGGTTTGAATGGTGTAGGCACGAAAGCCGTCAATGCCCTGTCCAACGAGTTCATCGTCTCGTCTTACCGCGAGGGCATGTACCGGCGCGTCGTTTTTCACCAAGGACACTTGGCGGAAGACACGGATGTTCAACCCTATGACGGACCGGAGAAGAGAGGCACATGTATCGAGTTTGAGCCGGATGGCAGCAAGGGGCTCTTCGAGAACTTCCACTTCCGCGAGGAGTATATTGAGACTATGCTCCGCAATTATGCCTACCTCAATACCGGTCTCACCCTTAATTATAACGGCAAGAAGTTCCTCTCTAAGAATGGTCTCTTTGACCTCTTGACGGAACGTATGACCGTTGAGCCGCTTTATCCCATTATCCATATCACGGGTGAGGACATTGAGATGGCCCTTACACACACCAACCAACCCGGGGACGAGTACTTCTCCTTTGTCAATGGGCAATACACCGTTCAGGGTGGTACCCACCAAGCAGCCTACAAGGAGGCTATCGGACGGACTATCAAGGAGTTCTTCAACAAGAACCAAGACCTTTCCGATATCCGTAACGGTGTTGTGGGGGCTATTGCTATCAATGTAGAGGAGCCGGTTTTTGAGTCACAGACCAAGGTCAAATTAGGTTCAAAGGACATGAGCCCCACCGGCGGACTGAGTGTCAATAAGTTCGTCAATGACTTTGTCAAGGAGCAATTGGACAACTACCTCCATAAGCACCCCGAGGTGACGGATGTGATGCTCACCAAGATTCAGGAGTCCGAGAAGGAGCGCAAGGCCATAGCCGGTATCACCAAACAGGCGCGCGAACGCTCCAAGAAGAACCTCCTCAATAACCCCAAACTCCGTGATTGTCAGGTGCATTATAACGACCCTAAGCCTGTGCGGTCGGGCAAGGACGCGGACGACGACCTAAGGGACGAGACATCCATCTTCATCACCGAGGGTCTATCAGCATCGGGCTCTATCACCAAGTCCCGAGACGTGCGCACACAAGCCGTTTTCTCCCTGCGCGGTAAACCACTCAATAGCTACGGACTGACTAAATCAGTCGTTTATGAGAACGAGGAGTTCAACTGCCTCCAGTCTGCCCTCAATATAGAGGACGGCTTGGACGAGTTGAGGTACAACAAGGTCATTATCGCCACCGATGCCGATGTGGACGGTATGCACATTAGGCTCCTGATGTTGACCTTCTTCCTTCAGTTCTTCCCCGACCTGGTTAAGAAAGGGCATGTCTATATTCTCCAGACCCCGCTCTTTAGGGTCAAGAACAAACAGGAGACGCGCTATTGTTACTCCGAAGAGGAACGCCTAAAGGCACTCAACCAACTTAAGAACCCAGAGATTACACGGTTCAAAGGCTTAGGAGAAATAAGCCCTGATGAGTTCAAGGAGTTCATCAATGAGAACATCCGCTTGGACCAAGTATCTCTCCGAAAGGAAGACGCCGTCCACGAACTATTAGAGTATTACATGGGTAAAAACACCACCGAGCGTCAGAACTTCATCATCGACAATCTTGTAGTCGAAGAGGATGTAGTGGAGTAGTGTGCATACGGTGGCGTAATCTCATCGTACCCGAATCGTACCCGAAAGCAGACATCCTGCTGCCATCCCATTTTGCCGCTAAACACCCCTTTTTCCTCAAAAACGCACATTTTTTTTGCATATATGAAAATAAAGTATTACTTTTGCGGGTGAAATTAACAAAAATATATCGTCGTGTTGCCCGACTCAAAATGGCACCCATCACCCACTGATGTAAAACAGGGGGACATAAAAGGCGTTTATTGACGTTGTTTGCGGCTCTACAGAATCTTCGCAAAAGTTCTCACCGTCGTAACAACAATCCAAATCAAAACTTATTGTATGGCAAAAGCCACAACCGACATACAAATTTCCACTCCTGCGGAGATTGAACAAGATTTCCGACAGGTGTATGATATTGTTGTTTTCCATCGTGCAGAGGCGGCAAGAAAGGTAAATGCTGAAATGCTGCAAATGGCGTGGGAAATCGGGCAGTATGTCTCTGCGCGTATCCAAGCTGCCGGTTGGGGCGCAAAGGTGGTGGACGAACTCTCGGAATATCTGCAACATCAGGTTCCCGAGTCTAAAGGATTTGGCAGACGCAATTTGTATAATATGGTCGGGTTCTACGACAAATACAGCACAACGGAGTTCCAAGAGATTATTCAATCACTGAACAATAGCCTTTTCTTGCAGAAAAAGACACAATCCGAAATTGTGCAGATGCCGTCTGCACAATTAGCAAGACCTGAAATTGTGCAGATGCCGTCTGCACAAATAGATTTCACGCCGTTACCCGCCATCCTGACACTCACTACTTTCTCCAATCACCTCGAAATTCTCAACCGCACGCATAGTTACCATGAGGCTGTTTTCTATATGTTGTACGCATCCCAACAACAATTGACAACCAAAGAATTGCGCCGCGCTATAGTTACGCAGACTTATGGCAGTATCATGAGCAAAGAGAAACAGTTCACACCTGCAATGGGAACACAATACCCGGATGCGACCTTCCTCTTCAAAGACAGACTGATTCTTGATTTCCTGAACCTCTCGCCCAATTTCATCGAGCCCGAATTGCATAAAGGTATCTTAAAGCACATGAGGGATTTTATATTGGAATTAGGTAAAGATTATGTCTTTATTGGTAGCGAATATCCTGTAAAAGTGGGTGGTAGCACCAAACGCATAGACTTATTATTTTATAATCGTGCCTTACATTGTCTGGCGGCTGTGGAACTGAAGGCTGTGGATTTCCAAGCAGAGTTTGTCAGCAAAATGGATATGTATTTAGAGGCATTGGATAGGGATGTGAAAAAAGCGGATGAAAATCCGAGTATAGGTATCATCCTATGTCCGTCCATGGATAAGACGATGGCAGAATATACATTGAGCCGTTCACTGAGTCCGACCATGGTGACAGAATACCAACGCAAACTCATCCCGCGTGAAGTACTCGTTAAATCACTACATGACTACTGTCGTTTTTTAGATCAAGCAACGGAGGGGAATGTGATTGAAAACGAATAACAAAGACTGGCCTATGACAATAGACATCATAAAGGCGATGCAAGGCATAGGCAGACCAACATACACCATCACCCACTGATGTAAAACAGGGGGACATAAAAGGCGTTTATTGACGTTGTTTGCGACTCCTTGAAATCTTCGCAACATTTCGTACATAGTCCAGACAGCAACAATGAATGTCCTCGTGATATGTATTACATATCGTCCTTGCCTATGACATAGGCAGGATGCTTGTGCATATCGGGCGTGGACTTCGGTTGTTTTTCTACTATGTACAGGGATTGCGAAGCCCTCAAGGAGCGTGAAGAACAAATGAATTTCACGCTCTTTTTGTGTATATATTGACAAAGTAAACTAAAAACACATACAACAATGAAAAACAAACGTTTAACAGGTCTCTATATGAGGCTAAAATTTGTGGCACTCGCTATGGTGCTCCTTTCTACGATTCCCGTACGGGGAACGGATAGAATTATATTCTTAAACTCTGGCGGAGATGATTACTGGGGTAAAGATAATGCCTGCTTTACCATTCACTATTGGCAGAATGGTGTTGCTGAGAATACTGGTGATGTAACTATGACAGCCACAGGTAGTAACAATCAATACTATGCTTTTATCCCAAGTTGGGCAGATCGTGTCATCTTCGCTCGGCGCGCATCAGATAAATGTAGCGAATATGGTTTGTCTGAGGGCGATTATTATAATAAAACAGGTGATTTGACTTTAGAAAATTACTATGGGCAATGGAATATAAGCAGTTGGGAGTCACAGAGTTGGGCTAATACTGTCTGGTGGAATAACTACACGGTTTATTATGATGACACTGAGACTGGATTTACATCCGGTGCAAGTACTCCTAAACTTAGAGTAGGAACAGAGAGTAATACAACGAAAGATGATATGACCTTAGTTCCTGGTACAAAAAGTTTGTATAAGCATACTAAATCTGGTGGCAACTGGGACGCTTATCATGCTTTTTGTTTTGCTAATGCAGCAGGCGCCACAGGTGAATATAGTATATATAATAGAGGAAGTGACCAATATCTTATTACAAAGCAGACTGAATATATCCGCGGTTCGTTAATGGGCAATTTCACCATCATTGGTCGGTCTTCAGGTTCATACCAAGGAGAAGGAACTGATGCCTCATGTACCTACTATCCTGCTGAAATATACTACGGCATTAAGAAATACACCATCACCAACACCTCCGTTGACCACGCTACGGTGGAGTTGTATTATTGGGATGAGAATAATGCCAAGCAGATCGTAACGGAGGGGAATTCCGCCCAAGTTCTCCCAACCACCAAGGTCTGGTGCAAAGTGACACCCGATGAGGGATATGTGGTAAGCAAAGTGATGCTTTCCGACCCCGATGAGCGCGAGTGGACGGATGCTTCCAACGATGCCAGTGGGCGAAACCTCTATGTCGTACGAACCGATGTTACTTTCACAGCGGTTATCGAGGAATTAGTGACGAAAACCATCCTCATTAAGGATGTCAATAGTTGGGCACCAAACATGTACTTCAAAGGCTGGAACCCGTTCTTGTATGACGGCTATGACAACGCAGATTATTATATTACGACCCAGAAAGTGGGCGACAAAGTAACTATCTGTGACGCTGATTATTACATTGTAACCTTTACGAACGAGTTGCCTTTCTACTATATCCACAACGAGGGAGGAGGAACCCGTACGGCGTTCTTCAAACCATCCAAATTAAATCACATGGCGAAGTATGATAATACTATGGCAGGCGATGAAGATTGGGGACTGAAAACTGCCGATTGCTCAAGTGACATTTACTGGGTAGAATCGACTATCGGGGGGAAAACATACTTCTCCAATATTATTGCCTCTACAGACGATACCCTTTCTTTCTATGCCGCAAACTCCGGAACAGTAGCGTTCCACAAGAGTGCAGAGACCGGTGTGGATGTCACAACGAGCGTCACCTCTTTCTTCGGCTCGGGACAACCCCTCGATGGCAAAACAGGTGGTGTGTTTACCGCTACCCCTAATTCCGGAGAAACGGGCATAACGAACGTGGCGGTGTATGACGGCGACTACCATATTCATGTCAATGCCACTACCCGCAACTACCTTACCGCAGGGGTGGGCAAGGACGGTACTATTGGAACCAAGTTCACCTATTTTGAGCCAAACGCTATTTTCGGTGACGTATATGACTACTATTGGGTGGATTGGTTCCTCGGAACAGCCGATAGTTACAGTTCTCAAAGTGTAGTAGCCACAGTCGGTAACACCTATAACGCCAACCTCGCAGGGGTGCTCGGCGCGGATTCCTATGCACCTTATGGCATGACACAAGCCGCCGGAGGTAATGTGCGCTATGGGTACAACCCCGAAACGAACTACTTCGAACGCGCCATTGTGGCAGCAGGCAATGCAGCGGTACAGATTACCAGTTTAGGAGCGGACTCTATCAAGGTCTCAACCGATGGCGGTTCAACATACACCGACGATGCAACAACGGCACGCTATTTCTCCGATGCCACCAACTGGAATTACCAAGTCTATGCACAGGTAAAAGGAACAGCTCACGCGAATGTGACGACATCCTATGTGTCAGGTACACAGACACTTGCCAATACGAAGAAACTGATAGAAGGGGACAACGCACAGACATATGATGTTATTATCGTCTATGATTTCAAGACCAACCGCGTTATCGCAGCATGGACACCTTCAGGAGCGTTCACAGGATTTGATTTGCAGTCTAACCTCATGGCAGTGCGCACGGAGAACGGCAGCCCGACTGTGCTGAATATGAATAGAGCGGATGTTGACCAACGAAAAGCAACTCTGACCAACATCACCAAGGTTTATACCGTCCTGGAAATTACCCAAGATAATTGGAAGAAATCAGGCGGTAATGCGGATAGGCGTATCGTAACGGGTAATTATACCGATGAATATTACTGGATTTCATTGCCGTACGACTGCTACATAGGGGATATATTCGGCATTGAAGGATATGGCACCTCTTGGGTGATGCAGACCTATCACGGCGACTATCGTGCGCAACGAGGTTGGTGGGCAGAGACCGGTAGTTGGTGGTACAACATGGACAGGACCGATACCCTCAAGGCGCACCAAGGCTATGTCGTTCGATTGACCAACCTGAATGGCGAAAATAGTACCTCCACCGGCATACCCAAACGCTTTGCAGGAGAGAGTGGCGGTAAATTATACCTCTACTTCCCCTCACTCGCAACGGGGCTTGAAATGGGGTTGCTTTTGGATGGAGACGCATTAGCGACTGCCACCACTACCACTCCCCCGACGCACGAATGTCTGCAGTGGCATCGGAATGCCGATGAGTCTAACGCCGGCAATCCAACCTACGACCGACGGACCATTGACTCCAACTGGAATCTTATCGGCTCACCCAGTTTCAATACTGCCAAGATAACGGATGGCAGTTGGAGCACCGCGGCTTATCCGACTACCAATGTGACAGGGACTTTGAAGTACTTCTATACATGGTCTGTCTCCTCGGGAACCCCGGTCTATACAGCTGTCAGTGCTACAGGCATAGAGTTTAAGGCGAGCCACGCTTATCTCGTGCAGTATGGCGGCACCATCAACTGGCAGAACTACGATGCAAGCAACCCTCTTGTGGCGATTAAAGGAGCCCCCGTGCGTGGCGAGGAAGAGGCGGATGAGACCTTTACCCTTGTCCTCCGCAGCGGTGACCAACAGGTCGATGTGACCTACATCACCCGCATGGCGGAAGGAGCAACGGAGGGCTACGACCTCAACCAAGACCTCAGCAAGTTGATGAACAAACGCTGCGACAACCTCTACACCCTTGCCGGCTATTACAAGATGGCGGGTAACTGTCTGCCGGATAGTATCAATATCGTGCCTGTGGGGGTAGAGATAGCCCATGCCGGCGAGTTTACCTTCGCTATGCCGGAGGTGGCAAGCGGCATTGGGGCAACGCTGATTGATAACAGCACTGGTGCACGCACCAATCTTGCTCTTGGGGACTATAGCGTGGCTTTAGAAGCGGGAACATACGAGGACCGTTTCACCTTGGAACTCTCCGCCTATCGGGGCATAAGCACAGGTGTGGACCGCATCAATAACGAGGAACCCTCCACCACTGCCGCAAAACGCATGGTCGATGGCGTGATGTATATCCTCCGTGACGGCGTCGTTTATGACGCCCAAGGCACACGGGTAAAATAAATGCAAAATGGGGTCACGAATAAGGTCAGCGTTCGATAAGCGTTCGATAGGCGTTCGATGGGCTCATGTGTCGCGAAGGTAACCGTGACGGAAAATAGCCTGCATTTAGAATTTAATTTTGCATCTTGCAAAAAGGGAACCTGGATACCTGGAAACCTAGATACCTGGTCTCCAGGATAACAAAAAAACAACTCAAAATGAATATGAAAAACATGATTAAGATAATGGTACTGGGTGCGCTGGTGGCGTGCTCGGTACCCGCCTTGGCGCAACAAGACAACGCATGGTCAACAGGAGGAGTTGCCGGTAGCGGCAGCGCTTACTCCTCGCAGGTGACCCCCGTCGGGGCCACTGCGCCGAACGAAATGGCGACTACAACCTATTCCGGTCAGTCGTCTAATGCCCGCCGTAGTAAGGCGCGTAGAGAAGGTCAAGACGGTCGTGACCCGGGAGATGTAACAGAAGCCTCTACCGAGTACTCTATCGGCTCCGCGCTCGCCCTCCTTGCCTTCGCCGCAGTCGGAACAGGAGTCGTCCTGAAAAGGCGCCGGGAAGACCGAAAAGAGGTACACAACGCCTAAAGGGAAGGCGGATTAAGTCAGTGAACAGAGATCTTTGGTGGACCGTGGGGCCCGCGAATAGCCTAAAGTAACCCACCAACTCTGTTCACTTTATCGAAAAAACATGCCCGTCCTTGCGGGACGAGCATGCTGCTAATCAACCCGATGTTTCAATGTTTCAGTTATCCATTCTTTCGGGTACGTTTCGGGTACGATGGGGTTAGCCTGACCTTAGTTGAGTAACGCTGCGGGGAGTGTAGGCATGGCGCCGGACTGCGTGCAGACATAAGCGGAGACTTCGACTGCCTTTTGGTGGGCTTGTTGCATGGTTTTGCCGAGCAACAGTTGTGCCACAAAGGTCGCGGTGAAGGAGTCGCCTGCGCCCACGGTGTCCGCCACCTGAACCTTCGGAGTCGCCTGTTTGGACATATCCGTTGCGGAGAATACATAGGAGCCGGTTGCGCCGCAGGTGAGAATGAGCATACGGAGATTATATTTGTCAATCAGGCTGCGGCAAACAGCGGTTGCTGCGGCTTCATCCTCGGCTATCATATGTCCTTCGGGCAAGGTGATGTTGAGTAACATGGGAGCGACAATGTCCAGTTCCTCATCGTTAATCTTCAGGATATTGCAGCGTTTAAGGGAAGCCTCGATGACCTCACGGGAGTACCACGACTGGCGGAGGTTGATATCAAAGATGCGGAGTGTGTCTTGGGGCATAGCGTCCAAGAAGGCTTGGATGGTAGCGCGGGAGGTGCCGTTGCGTTGGGCGAGTGAACCAAAGCATACCGCCATGGTATCGGGTGCAAGAGCGGCAATTTCCTCGACATACGGGATATTGTCCCATGCCACGCCTTGGCAGATATCGTATTGTGGAATACCGTTGCCGCTGAGGGTCACTTGCACTGTACCGGTCGGGTAGGGCACATGTGGGAGGACATAGCGGAGCCCGACATTGGTGAAGGTCTCAATGATTTCGCGACCTAATTCGTCGTCCCCTATGGCAGATACAGCGCAGCCGTTCAAACCGAATTGGGAGACATGATAGGCAAAATTGGCAGGTGCGCCGCCGAGTTTACGCCCTTCGGGCAGACAGTCAAAAAGTGCTTCGCCTAAACCTATGACATAGCGTTTGTTGGATTCGAGGGAGGTATTCATGATTTTTTAATTTTAAAGGTTAGACAGGTTAAGTAGAGTGCGCCGACCGCCATAACGAGCACTGCTCCGAGCGAGCCGAGAGCCGTGTCGGACAGTAAGCCCATAAAGAAGGGGAAGATGGTACCGCCAAAGAGTCCCATGATCATCAAGCCGGAGATTTCGTTCTTATGTGCTGGGTCGTGGTTCAGGGCTTGTGCAAAGCAGATGGAGAAGATATTGCTATTGCCGAACCCGACCAATGCGATACCGGTATAGAGTAACGCTTTGCTATCGCCGACGCCCAATAGGACCATTGCCGCCACAATCATACCGACAGAGATGGCGAAGAACACTTTCTCGGGCACTTTACGCAGGATGGCACTGCCGCTGAGGCAGCCTAAGGTGCGGAAGATGAAATAGAGCGAAGTGGCAAAACCGGCATCGGTGAGACCCATACCTAAGCGTTCCATGAGAATCTTGGGAGCCGTGGTATTGGTGCCGACATCAATACCGACATGGCACATGATACCGAGGAAACAGAGCAGGATAAAGGGTTGTCCCAAGAGTTTGAAGCAGTCGATAAAACTCTGTCCTACGCCTTTGGTAGCAGCGCTCCCGACAGCCTCTTCCTCAATGGAAGTAAAGCCCAAAGCAAGGACAGCAATAATGCCGATGATGCCGTAGATGGGGAAGAGAATCTTCCACCCGATAGAGGTGCTGCAGTGCACGGCTCCCCATGCGGCAATAATCGGTGCGAGGAAGGAGGCGATGGCTTTGACGAACTGACCGAAGGTCAGGGTGGAACTGAGATTGCCCTTCACGATAGCGCTCACTAAGGGATTGAGGGAGGTCTGCATCAGTGCATTACCGATACCCAGCAGGGAGAAAGCGACCAACATCAACGCATAGCTATTGCCGCAGAGGGGCAAGAAGAGCGAGATGACGGTCACGATGATGGAGAGCAAAACGGTCTTCTTACGGCCTATCTTATTCATCAATATGCCAGTAGGCACAGAGAAGATGAGGAACCAGAAGAATACCAATGATGGCATGATGTTGGCTTGGGCATGTGTCAGACCGATATCTGCTTTGACATAGTTGGACGCAATGCCAACGAGGTCCACGAAACCCATGGTGAAGAAGCACAGCATCACAACGGCCAGTGCTCCTAAGGATGTTTTAGGTACATTGTGCATAATGTTTTAATCATTGATTTGACACGTATAAATGGTAACTTTTCCCCCTTGGGCATCTAACCTATTGTATGGTTTAGAAGGAAAGACGAGGTTGGTCATGGTCCACTCTCCGTTTGTGCCGAATACCTCTATAGAGCACCGATCGATGAAGAGTGTGATATGATGCGTTTCGTGTGCCACGAATATGGGGGCAGTAGTAGTTGCTGCGAAGTCCTGTGAGAAAGAGCAATCTCCGGCAGCCGTTCTATCCATGGAGAAGGTCTGTTGACGGGCATCGAAGGTCATGATTAGTTTCTCTCCTTGGTCATTGGAGAGTGTCAGGCAAGCATCTTGATTCCCATTGATTTCTATATCCACGACAGCGGTAGCGGGCAGGTGTTTGGTTTCTCTGCCTCGGACAGATAGTGTCTCTTTAGAAGGCATTGATGCAATGCGATAGTCTCCGTGATCGTCTTGATAGAGGCTTAAATCGCGTGCTATGGTGTTTTGTGAGCGAAAAGCCTTCGTAGGGAGTTGTTGGGCATATTGCCAATTAGACATCCAACCTATAGCCACCAACCGGTGCTCCGGTGCATTATGGAACGTGAAAGTAGAGTAGTTGTCTTTTCCATAATCGAGCCATTTCTGTGTTTCCGGTTTATCCATACAGGTGAAGTGCGTTCCGTCCCAATCCCCAACAAAGTATTGTGTTGCGGAGCCGCCGAAAGGTCCCCCCGGGTTAATACTTACCAAAAGCACGAAGCGGTCGCCCATTTTGATAAGTTCAGGACACTCCCATACCCCGTTATGATTGCCATACCCTTCTCCAAACGAGGACAGGTAGGTCCATTGTTTGAGATCAGCAGACCGAAAGAAACGAATTTCCTGCCCACAAGCTAAGGTCATCAGCCAATGGTCTCCGTCCCGACTCACTTTCGGGTCCCGGAAATCCGGCACATCCCCCTTTAAGACAGGGTTAGCTTCATATGGAGTAAATGTATAACCACCATCTAAACTATAGGCGATGGACTGATTTTGACCACATACTTCCGATTGGGTATAAATAGCGATGATTGCCCCCTTCCCGAATCCCGCCGTATTATCGGTGTCAATAACAGCCGACCCGCTAAAGATCGTACCAAGGCTATCGGGATAGAGCACGATGGATTGTTCTTCCCAAGTCAGTAAGTCCGTAGATGTAGCATGTGCCCAGTGCATAGGTCCCCATGTGGTTCCAAATGGATTATGTTGGTAGTACAGGTGCCAAACTCCATTTTGGTAAAACATCCCATTGGGGTCGTTCATCCATTTCGCAGGAGGGGTGTGGTGATACATAGAGCGGAATGCTTCATCCGGATGGGATGAACAAGCCATCGTAATTGCCATAATCGGCAGAAGATAAAGAAACTGTTTTCTCATGGCTATGGGTTAATTCAATGAAGGCGAGTGCCTTGTGCATTGAAGATGGTGTGTTCGTGCACAATTACTAGTTGTCCGTCAATGATAGTTTTACGAATGTCTGCATTGAACTTGATATGCTCTAAGCCGGCAGGTTCCAAGTTAATCGCCGTAACGGTAGCCTCTGCTACGTTGTAAACGAAGCGTACTTTTTGTCCGGCTTCGATAGCATCTCCTTCCAAAGCATGCCCTTTATACGGATCGCCTAAAGGATACCACGTGGCATCGTCATCGGACTCAGCAGTATTGATATTAACACCCGTGCCTCCGAAGACGCCTTCGTACATCCATTCGTTATCATTGCTCGGAGTCATTTCTTGCCATGTCCAATCAGCGCCACCACCCCAATTATTCTTAATGTAGTAAACGACGGCATCTTGTCCCTGCTCCTGCTCCTCTTCGTCAGCCATAACGATAACGATATCGGTTACATTGAAGGGGTCGCCCTCTTCTTTATTGAACTGAATCATCCAACGCCCGGCTTCTGCCAAAGCGGTACGGAGGTCGTCTGTTAGCTCGAGTTCCAGATACCCCTCACCGGCAGTCATAGCGTCTTGGTCAGCAATCAAACCTTCAGGGTCCCAACTACTCATGATTTTCACAATAAAATCACTACGTCCTGCTTCCGAATAAATGCGCAGAGCTTGCGTTTTTTCCCAATCGACGCCTTCATACCCATTGTAATAAAGTTCCAGGGTGGTCCATGCGTCCGCCCAGAAGAAGCCGGTCCAAACCGTGTAACCCTCCTTCGGTGCCTTACCTTCCAGTAATTCCACCTGAGTGCAGGTGAAGTTAGCTCCGATTATTTCCAAGCCATGAGCTTGTAAGCTATCGACTGCGGTTGCGGTGAGGAACTGTTCAAACGTGCCGTTGCCGCTAATCCATGCAGCTTCTCGGCTACCGGCAAGATGGTCGAAATTTGCGTTCATCACCTTAAACTCGATACCATCTGTGGCGTCGGTGAAGTGTACTACCAGTTTCTGACCGGCAGCAGCGTCTGCAAATTGTTCTGCAGCGATTTGTAACCCGCCATCGTCCCAAGAGACATGTTGAGAACCGGAAAATAAGTCTGTAGCATTTCCATTCAGTGCTACTAATGCTGCGAAGAGCGCAATAAGAGAAAGTTTTTTCATAATGTGATTGATTTAGTTAATTGATTTATGTATATGTTATAAAGTTGCTGTTTGTATATCGGTTACTGTGATAGACGCATTGCCATAACTGTTGATAGACCAGCAATTGCGTTGGATACCGTAGATGCGGTTGGTATAGGAGCAGACATCATTGATAAACATGACCAAGACGCTGTTATCTGTATAAATAGTCACATGATACACATTATCTGCAGGGGTGTTGAAATTATATCCGTCTATGCCGGCAATGAAACCTATACCATCAGCACCTTCCTGTTCAAAATTGATTTTGCGGGCTGTCTCCGACTCGGGATTGACGACCATGGTATAATATACCGCGGAGTTAGACCCTCTAACGAGTGAAATCCCAAATTTGTCGGATGCAGAAGCCGTTGTGACCGTGAAGGAAATCTTATTGCATGTGGCAAGTCGGCTGAAGAGGACGTAACTATCCCCAGCGAGTTGGTAGCCGTCGTTTATCGGTGTAACGGCATCGGATTGCTGCATTACTTGGCAGTCTGTCACGGTTGTAAACATTTCCTTCATACCGGGTATTTCTCCTAAGGTCAATGTGCCATCCTCGTGTTGCAGGACTTGGTATGCTACCAAGTTCCCCCCCCATTCCGGTTGGTCGGGTGAAGCTCCGACAGCAGTATTGTCTTTTCCTTTCCGTGTCGGGCACCATCCCCATAGATAGCGATAGATGCCATCAGAAGCTGTTTTGCCGGCATAGAGAGCCCGACTATCCAGAAATCCTTCGTGGTTATCCGGCCATATTCCGGCATCGTTAGCCGTGCAGGCTTTCAGGTCGGATAAAGTATGTCCCTTAAAATACTGTACACGGCGGATAGCGGAGTGTTGCTCGCTATACACAAGATACCAATAGTCCCCCATTTTAAAGACATCCGGACACTCATAGAAGCGGTCCCACATCATGGACATAAAGATACCGGCATGGGTCCATGTTGTCAGGTCCGGCGAGGTATATTCTGCGAGTACGCCTTTTGAGCCATTTTGTGTTGCTACAATCATATGCCATACGTCGTCATCGCCTTTGAAGACGCAGGGGTCGCGAAAGGTCGCAGACGAGTATCCGTTCGTTGCTCCTAATAGCATAAAGGTAGGACTTTTGGTCCAGGTTTTAAAGTCAGGTGAGGTAGCCATCATGACGGTCTCTCCTTGGCCGGTGAGACTTATATTATAGGCGTGTGCCGTGTAGAAGGTATAATATAGTCCATCGGCTTCGTTATACACTGTAGAACCTGTACCGAGCGCGGCATCTTGCTCATTGATACCTCCACACGGAAGTAGTTCTCCTAAGGAGAGGTATGCTGCCCCATTTTTGGTTTCCACGCCCCAAAACGGGTGATACGTGCCCACCTGATTGGGACGATACTCCTGCAGGTACATGATTTTGAATGATTTACTGATAGGGTCGTAAAAAGGCATGGGGTCTCCGATATGCCCTACAGTAGGTTTATAGTAGAGATTCTGCCCCGCCGCGTCGGAAGATGCGAAATATGTCGAGGTACCGGTCCAGTCTTTCTGTTCCTCAATGGGCGTATTGGTATTACAGGCAGCCAAGAGGAGGATTGCGATGGTGGAAAATATCATTGTTCGTTTCATATGGGTTATTCGTTAGCGGTTAAATAATTAAGAGCATTGAGTGTCATAGTAGCGACATTGTCATGATATGCGTCATCGGTATGGTCTTCTGCCACGGTGTACCAATCATAGCAACCGGAACCGATACACACAATACCTCCATGTGCATCGTTTTTAGGGAACTCCCAAACCACGATGGCACCATCTCCGCCCCAACCAAGGTCGATTCCTCCTGTGGCATTGCGCCAGTCTTCCGTCGTGGGATATCCACCCCAGTCCGCACCGATATGCCATTGTGCAGTAGAGTTGGTGATGCGGTACCCTGTATCGCAGGTATAAACCTCGGAGGGGTTAGTGCCCTGAATCAAGTTTTGGTAGAGGGGGTGTCCTGTTTGTCCTGTGATGAAGAAACTCCACGGTCCCCCGATGGTTTCGGCATCGGCTTCGTTCTGTCCCCAGCAGTTATTGGGTACAGCGTCATTGGCCACGGCACCTATATATGCCGGCATATTCGTGGCATATCGTGTGAACAAGAATGACCCTCCATCTTGGTAATAATCTCTCAGGACGACTTGTGCAGCGAGTGCAGCAGGTGCGGCAGTCTCAAAGGCATTGGCTCCATCCACACCGCCGTCCTTATGGAAGTGCCACCACATTACTTTACATTCCGACAAATCCACGGTGTGCGTGCTCAAATCCGCGAAGGAAGCATAGAGGGAGTTGGGGATATTGGCGAGCATCCACTCACAGGCTGTTTTTTCCTCTAAACTCAGTTGCTCCATAGTGGGTGCCAGTCCGATGAACAATGCGTGTGGGGCACCAATAGGTGTGACGGTGACGGTATAGGTGGCTGTAGCCGTATTGTTCGTCACGGTGAAGTCCACGGGGGTTGTGAAATCGCAAGCGACCCCATTGGGCGGTGTTACGCTTGCTCCGTCGCTGATGCGCATCATCGGGATGAGCGCGGTAACTGAGATTCCTGATGGTACAAAAACGGAGATTGTCTTATTGTTTTCATCAATAATACCGGAGTAAGTGTCATTAAGTTTGAAGGTATAGATGCGTGCTTCATCGTGTTTTACACGGACTGTCCAATCTAACGACACGTTCCAGTTGGTCACCCGTACCATTTTTGGGGTAAGCATATTATAGGTGTCACCTATTTTTATGCTTGCGGTAGCCCCCTCGGAGAGTGTGAGGGTAGTGAGGGTCATGTTCCTTTCGTCATACACTTCGGGAAGGCTAACTACCACTTCGCGGGATGCTAAATCAATGGCACCACTGTAGTTATCCAAAGCTAATTCCTCCACGAGGCAATCGCCATTCAATTGCATATCCGAGTGGAAATCGTTGTTGCAACCCATCAAAAGAATTGCTAAAGCGGATAAGATATAAGCAAACTTCTTCATATTACCATCCTCCTATATTTTGGGTATAATGTCCGTTAGCCGCTGCCACTTGGGAGTAGGGAATCGGCAAATACTCGTTTTTGTTCTTTGTAAAATGTGCAGCGGTGTAAATAGAGCAGTCGTTAGCTTCCTCGGCGTAGTATTGATTGATGACCTGTTCTGCTTCTCCCCAGCGTACTAAGTCGAAGAAACGTTCCGACTCCAATGCCAGTTCGAGACGGCGTTCCATTTTCACTATTTGCAGGGCTTCATCCTTGCCGTAAGCACCGGTATAGAGTCCGATATTACTGCGAAAACCATACAGGCTTTCGTAATCGCTAATCATAGCGGTACTTTGTTTGGCGCGTGAACGCAGTTGGTTGACGAGTTGAATAGCCTCGCTGATACGACCATCGTTGAGTTGCACCAAAGCCTCAGCCCGTTCGAGTAGCACGTCGGCGTACCGGAAGACGATACGGTTCATAGGACTGCCCCACCAAGCCCCTTTGATAAGGTAACCACTCTCGGGATCTACATTGTGTTTGAGTGTCACATAGTAGCCATATAAGCCGTTGGAGCGGGACCAGATGGAGTTTTCCGCCATGATGAAGTTGGTATTGAACTCATATGGTGAGCCTGGGAGACCTACCGTCAGAAAAAGCCGTGGGTCTGCGTAATCCAACGATTTGTTGTAATCGGTATTGTTAAAGGTGTTCAGGTAAGGCATGCCGGCGGCATCGGTACGGAAAGCGTTCACCAAGTTCTGTGAGGGCTTGTAGAAATCGCACCCGCCATCGGTGACTCCCGGTATATTGGGAACAATCAGACCATATGCCCAATTGAGATTACCATTTTTAGTTCCATCGTTCATGGAGTATTGCATTGCCCAGATGGACTCTACGCCATTCTCATATTGCGGTTCGGGGCGGAAATTATTGTGAAAATCCGGCTCCAAATCTACTCCTGAAGTGGCATAGATATTCGGCTCTGAATATTCAATGACCTTGGCCAGGTCTGCCATATTGATTTCTGTCACCTCATGGGAAGTAGGCTCGTCTTGGTGATACGCCTTATAGAGATACGCTTTCGTGAGGAAAGCGGCAGCGGCAGCTTTGGTCGGCCGCCCTTTGTCTGCTTGCAGTTCCGGCAGCACATTGTACGCTTCTTCCAAATCATCAATAATCAGTTGCCAACCCTCATCATTGGTATAGGTGGTGTTGGAGAGATTATTATATTCTTCGGTTGAGAGATTTGCCTCAATCACGAAAGGAATATTCTTGTAGAGTCTTTTGAGCAGGAAATGTCCGTATGCACGCAGGAACTTCATTTCTCCCAAACGTTGAGATTTGAGTTTATAGGTATTTTCGTCCACCTGTTCCAAGAGCGCGATTGCCGTATTGACACGGCTGATGGCATTATAAAGGCGTACCCACATGTCGTTGATGTTCCAGTTGGTGGTCAATATACCTTGACTAATTTCCAACTGGTGGAATACATCACCGTCACTGGTTCCGTTTCCACCTTTGTAGGCATCGTCGCTACGGACATCGAAGTTCCACATTGAGAAGGAGGAGTTGATGTCTTCGGCGCTAATCCAGATAGCGTAGGCACTGATGACCAGATTGTCGATATATTGCGGGTCTTTGACCTGCTCGTCTGACAATACACCTTGTGGTTGTTGGTCGTCTAAGAGGTTACAAGCCGCGCAGGCTATTAGAGCCCCTAATAGAATGGAATATACGAGTTGCTTTTTCATAGTCGATATTTATTATAGGAATGTCACACTAAAACCTGCTGTCACGGACAGCGGAATGGGATACCCGAAATTGGGGTTTTCGGGGTCCACTCCTGTGAAAGAAGCGGAGCGTATCGTGAACACGTTCTGTGCACTGACGAATACACGGAAGCGTTCCATATACGCTTTGCGAGCATATTTATCCGGAAGATTATATCCCAATTGGATATTCTTGAGTTTGAGGTACGAGCCATTTTCAACCCAATAGGAAGAGACGCGTTTTTCGTTGTTATTGTCGGAGAGAGAAAGGGCGGGGATATTGCTATTGTAATTGGTGGGCGACCAAGCGTCTAATAGTCGTGTTCCCTTGTTGAGGAAGCCGATATTCAGTCCTGCCCATATATCCGTTTCTTTCTTGAGGTCGGAAATCACATCCTGTCCCGCCACTCCTTGGAAGAAAAGGGTCAGGTCGAAGCCCTTGTACTCCAGATAGATATTGAACCCATAGGTAAAATCGGGAACCGGATTGTATATCCAGTCTTGGTCGGCTTCGCTTATAATCCCGTCCCCGTCCAGGTCCCGATAGCGAATACGCCCTATGCCTGCCCCTTCTTGGTAAGCATGGTTGTCCACTTCCTCCTGGCTCTTGAAGATGCCGTCAGCTATGTAGCCTACTTGTGCGCCCATGGGGTGTCCTACCACGGACTTAACACCATTACCACCAAATGTGCCATTAGCGGCTACGGTTGCCGGCAGTTTGGTAATCATGTTGCGGTACATGCCGATATTGCCATTAAGGTCCAAGTTGAAGCCATTGGAGAATTTTTTGCGGTACCCGATATTGAACTCGACACCTTGGTTCATCATTTCTCCGGCGTTGGTCCATTGCGAAGTACCTTCTCCCATTGCCCCTATGCCTGCCATCTGCACGAGGATGTCCGTCGTTATCTTGTAGTAGTAATCCAATGACCCGTAGAGGCTATTGCCGAAAAGTGCAAAATCCAAGCCGGCATTGGTTTGGGTAGTTGTCTCCCATTTGATATTGTCGTTGCCGAGTTGGTCACGTTTGAAGCCGGAAGGGAGTTGTGAGCCGCCGTTGGAACCTGTTATATCATAGGATGTACCATAACTCTGACCTCCACTCTCATTGACGCCATAGTTGCTGACATAAATGGTGTAGCGTGCCAGGTTGGATATTTCTTGGTTACCGGTTTGTCCCCAAGAAGCCCTGATTTTCAAATCGTCCAACCAATTATGCGCACCGCTCATCCAATTCTCTTGGCTGATACGCCACCCTACGGAAACGGAGGGGAAGAAGGCATAGCGGTTGTTGGTACCAAACCGACTGGAGCCATCGTAACGCAGGGTGACGGAAGCCAAATAGCGGTCGGCATAGGTATAGTTGGCTTTGCCGAAGAACGAAACCAAGGTATATCCGCTCCCCGAGCCATAGGCTAATGCGGTACCGGTACCGGCATCGGGCCACATATAGTTGGGATTAAGGATAACATAATCCTCTTTATATCCGGAGAAATAGGTATCGTTCTGTCGGTTAATCTCAACACCGAGCATGGCATCAAAACGATTTTTGCCTTTCTCTAAGTTATAGGTCGCTATGGCATTCCACATCCATTTCATCCAGTGTTCTTGTTTAGCTTCAACTGCATTTGTAGCGTTGGCGACATTCCCTTCTGTAACCGGATAGGTGAAGATGCGTTGTTGCTTTTGGCTATAGTCTATGCCAAAAGTTGTTTTGATGTGCAGGTTTTTAATCGGTTGTATATCCAAGTAGGCATCGCCGAATGTACGCCAGTAGTAGTAGCGGTTGTCCTTATTTCTTTCCAATCGTGCCACGGGGTTTTCTCGGTCAGGATAACCGCCTACCGGACCGGCAAATGAGCCATCTGTCGTGTAAATCGGCAGTGAGGGATTGAACTGCAATACATTCTCCAAGAATCCTCCCGGGGCTTGCACTTCGTCCGTATGGTTTAGGGTGAAGTGTTCTCCGATGGTTACGATATTGTTAAAGAGTTTGTACTCCGTGTTGATACGGGCACTGAAACGCTCGAAGTCGGAGTTCTTGATAATGCCAAGATTTTTGTAATAACCGAGGGAGAAATACGCCGAACCTTTATCCGAGCCGTGGCTGACAGCCAGATTGTAGTTTTGTACTACTCCTGTTCGTGTTGTCTCGTTGAACCAGTCTGTTTCGGCAGCGGGAGTGGTGCCGGCTGCATCGAGATACTTGTCCATTGTGATGCCGTATAGGGTAGGGTTACCTTCTGCGTCATACCCCCAGTTATAGTTGTATCCCAAGGCGTTGGTGTTCGGGTCCATACCATCGTTCACATATGCTTGCCACATCACTTGCCCGTATTGTTTGGTATTGAGGACTTTCATTCGATTGACATAATTGGAGACAGAGACGGAAGCGTCCAAGTCCACTTTGATCTTGCCGTCCTTACCATGTTTGGTGGTGATAATGATGACGCCGTTAGCCGCGCGCGAACCATATATAGAAGCGGATGCGGCATCCTTGAGTACTTGAATAGACTCTATATCGCTGCCGTTCAACTCGTGCATACCGCCTTTTGTCGGTACACCGTCAATGATGTAGAGCGGGTCGTTGTTGTTGAGCGTGCCTATACCGCGAATACGGACGGTAGCCTCTCCACTTGGGTTACCATCGGCTGAGATATTCATGCCCGGAACTTTGCCCTGAATAGCCTTCATGGGGTTATTCTCGTTCTGTTTGGCTAAGTCGGCAGTACTAACGACACTGACCGACCCCGTGAGGTCTGCCTTACGCTGAGTCGTATAACCCGTGACGACGACTTCTTCCAATAGCTCGTTGTCCTCGCTCATTTTGATGTTCATGGTAGCAGCGGCTTTCATGACGAGTGTCTTGTACCCCATGTACGAGAACTCCAGTTCGCTGCCTTCCGGAACATCCAAGTCGAAGTTCCCGTCAAAATCCGTAATGGTACCATTGTTTGTACCGAGTTGTAGGACACTCGCTCCGATAACGGACTCACCTGTCTTTTCGTCCAAGACCGTTCCCGTCACATGAAGTTGTGCCCATGATTGTCCTACACTGATAAGGACAAAGAAACATAACAAAGGAAAGGTGTGTTTCATGCTTTAAAGTTATTGATGATTTGTTACAATTGTTGACCTTTATGATATTCCGGCGTCGTTGTGCGCGGGGAAGGGGAACTACTGCAAAGGTTCAGAGACTCCATGTGGCTGTAGATAAAAAGCTGCGGCCGAATATATGCTTGTTTCATACCTGCTTCCTCCTTATTTCATTCGTTGTCCCATAATATTATAGACCTGTTCGTTGTGGCGAATATACAGCTGCCCATCTATCACCACTTTGGTTGCAGGAGGCGGGCAGGATGTCGTTTCAATCAGTGGTGTGGATATACCTCCCCCAGCCAATATGAAACCTCTGATTGTTCGTGCTGCAACAGCTGCCTGTCCGCTTAACTCTAAGTAGCACTTATGGGCAGCGTTGGTGAAAGAGGCTTTACCTTCCCCACTATCACCGGGCCAAAACCAGCCTACCTGATCGTTTTCATTGGTGGAAAGGATATAGCGTACTTTATCTTCTGTAGCCGCTATGTTCGTATCTGTTAATGTGCCATTTAAACAGTTTGAACCGCTATAAGCCGGTATGGCGATGGCAGGTTTAAACGTATATACTGCATCCGGCGTACCGCTCAACATTACTGCCGTATTAGCCGGTATATATTCCGATAACGGGGTATTAAAGGTTAAATCTTCTCCGTCATTACCATCAATAGTTTGGGCTGTAATTCCGGCAGGAATCTCGTAAGTCTGTTCGTAAAAGAACGTGGAATAGCCATAACCGTTCATCGTGTAAACCAGCGAGGGGAGTGGCACCGTGTCGGACATTACGATAGAGGTTATGTTAAAACCTTGTCCTGTTGTCGTTGATTGGCCTTGAAACCATAACTTATAGCCGTTGCTGCCTAAAATGGTTGCGAGTGTCCCAATATCACCTTTCGTTAAATCAATGATGATTTGGTGCGCATAATATGCTGTGTTTGCCTCTCCTTTGGTCACATAATCAGGGTCAGAACCCTCATGCCAAGCGGACACAACATTGAAGTGATAGTCGTAATGATTCGATTCTTCCGATAGGTTGATGACCATGTAGCGTTCTTCTTTGTGATTGTCAAAGGCTTGCCCATATAACTCCAACGACTTCATTTCTGCCGCCGCCTCCATCCAGAAATATCCACCCCAAACGGCATTCGTCGGCATCTGAAATTCCGTGCGCTCTAATTTGATTGCGGTGGCGGTGTAATGCTCTCCTGTCAGCGTTAAGCCGTAGGCTTGTAATTGCGCTAAAGCATCGGTGGTGAGATACAATGTTAGTGCGCCCTCTCCGGAGTTTTTAGCAATAGTATGTAGGATTGTCCCGGGAAGAATATTGTCATTGCTTTTCAGTTCTACATTGCCATTGTCGGAAGTGGAAGCGGTATAGGAAATGGTCAGTTTGTGTCCGATGGATGCACTGCTAAAAAATATTTTATCAATCGATAGAGGTGTGGTTTCGTAACTTGTACATTCAAAAGAGCCTTTCCAAATGGTATCATTGAGTGTAATGGCCTTGATGGTGTAATGCTCATCGCAGAACTCAAGTCCCTCGGATCCCGTCTCTCTCAATTTTTCTAATGTCGCCTGAGTAAGAACCACTTCTTTGTAGGTGTCTGCCGTTGTGAAATATACTATTGAATTATCCGGAATATGCCAATTATTATCTTCACCAAGACACTTGTCGTTCCTCAAGTCCATTTGACCATCTTGAGATGCTTCAAAATAAATACCCAAGACGCTGTTCTCTGCTATGTCAGTGAAGACGGACTCGTCAATTTTTAGGGTGGCGCTCCATCCTACAGCATGTGAGCCGGTCCATGGCAAGGTAACATTATCCAACGTACATTCTGCGTGTCCTGCTAAATGAAAGCACATGACTGCCATGCTAACAAGAAAGAGTTGTTTCTTCATGATATTCGTTTTTTATGTATGAATTGTGCAGCGTTTCATCAAAATTGTGTGCAAAATTACTGCTTTTCGCGCACATATGCAAATAGGCGCGTGCCAATAGATACAAAAAATATTGCACCTCGTCGAAGATGCAACATTTGTTTCGCACTTTGCAATAATTGTGTTAGTTGTAGGAAATGGGTTCAACTATTTCTCACTGGGTTTTTCGCCAAAGTAATCCTTATAGCATTTGGTGAAATAGGATGGGGAAGAGAACCCGACGGCATAGGCAACCTGCTGGATGGTTTGGTCTGTTGCCGAGAGTAACTGTTGTGCCCGCTTAAGTCGGCAGATACGTATCATATCATTGGGGCTCTCACCGACTAACTGTTTGGTCTTGCGGTAGAGTTGTGAGCGGGACATACCCATAATACCGCTAAGGGTCTCTATGTTCAGTTTAGGGTCGGCAAGGTGCTTTTCCATCTCGGCATGCAGTTTCTTGATAAAGGCATCGTCCATGCTCTCTTTCTTTTCCACTTCCGCCAACTTATTGGCCATCTCGTTCAGGCGCTTTTTTTGCTCTGCCATTTTGCGTTCCGCCTCTCGGGCTTCCTGCCGGACGAGAGCACGGTAGCGGGCAATATAACCCGCGAGGAAAACAAAACCGATTAGGAGGATGATGAATGCCACCAAGACATAAATATATTTCTGTCTCAACCGGATAACGTTTTGTAGGTCTGTCACACGCTCCTGCATCATTTTGACGATAGAAACCTCGTGCTCCAATGCTTGTTCATAGCGATAGAGTGTGCGGGCGTTCTCGCCGGTGACGAGGAAGGGTTCAAAAACCGTGTCATGAAGGTAGGGTTGGTGATTAAGAATGGCTGCTGCCGTTTCGAGCACCAGATCGCCTCCGCTATAATAGGTAACGGACGCGGTGATAATGCCATTGTAAACCGCCTCTAATCCATTGCCCTCTCCGCGTAGCGCATCTACGCCGATGATATTGATTGGCAGATCGGGAAAATGTTCCTCATAGGCTCTTTTGGCACCGCGTGCCATCAAATCATTATGGGCTACGATGATGTCCACGGGCCCCATTATATTCAGTATGGAGTCAACGACCCGATAGGCATTGGGTTCAAACCATATGCCTTCGACTGATGTAAGCTCGTAGGGAACTCCTTCCAATCCTTCTAACATGCCTTTGTGACGCAGGACGGCAGGGGTGGATCCTTTGAGTCCACAGACTTCTAAGATTTTGGTATTACCCCCCCCTAAATGATTTAATTTCAGTGAATTATAACGTATATATTTGGCTAATAGTTGGCCGACTTCGTAGTTGTCCCCTCCGATAAAGGATGTGTAGTCATGTCCGGGAACGGCTCTATCCGCTACTACTACCGGTAATCCTGTCCGATATGCTCGCGTCACGGCAGGCTCTACGGCGACACCTTCATTAGGGCATACAATCAACAAGTCTATCCCCGCAGCAACTAAAGAGTCAATCTGTTCACATTGACGTCGGCTATTGGCATCTGCCTGGCAGATGACAAGGTCTATTTCGGGATGGAAGAGTTGCTCGCGCCGTAACTCGTTATTCATATTCTGACGCCAAGCATCGTCGTTGCATTGACTCACGCCGATGGTGTAGTGTGGCGTCTTGGCGGTGCGGTTGCAGCCGATGAACAAGAGCGAAAGGGCAAATAAGCAGGCCAGTGAGAAGGTGTGTTTCATCATCGTATCGGTTTTGATGCCACAAAATGACACAAAATATCCAAATTGTCCAAATTTTTCTTTATTTTTCACTAAAATTATTGTTCTTTTCCGCATGCGATCCGTAACAGATCCATCATGGATCTATAAAGATGGTCCCGGCATAGGTAGGACAGAGAGTGCGAGAATAGCAGGTTCGTCTACGCTTGCTATTACGGTGCGACGCGGTTGATGTCTCGTGGGAACATGGAACACTCCTTGACATTCGCGATGTCCAAGAAGCATGCTGTGATGCGTTCTAAGCCAATGGCGAAGCCTCCGTGCGGCGGCATACCGTTGCGGAAGGTATCGAGGTAGAAACGGAAATTGTCGGGATTCATGCCCCGCGCCTCCATCTTACGGCGATAATCGGCTTCATCGTGCATACGTTGTCCACCGGAAGTGATTTCAAGGCCCTTCATCAACAGATCGAAACTGAGCGTCAAGGATGGGTCGGTGGGGTCATCCATGGCGTAGAACGCACGGTGTTGCGAGGGGAAGTGTGTTACGAATACGAAGTCCGAGCCGTACTTCTCCAAAGCATACTTGCAGATAGCGCGTTCCTCTTCGGGTGCCAAGTCGTCTTCGCCGCGGTGATCCTCGGTGAGATGTTCCTCGTAGAGAATCTCATGCACACGACTGAGTTTCCAAGCAGGAATACCTGCGATATGTTCCTCATTATCAGGTGTCTCCTCCGGCAGGTGGGGTAGTGTAGCACCTAACAGTTCCAACTCATGGGCGCACTTAGTCCCTACGGTCTTGATGATATGGCGGAGGAGATTGCCCTCTAAGTCCATCACATCCTCTTGTCCTTTGATGAAGCCCATCTCTACATCCAGAGAGATATACTCATTGAGGTGTCGGGAAGTGTTATGTTTTTCCGCACGATAAGCGGGGGCTATCTCAAACACACGTTCATAGACGCCGACCCCGATCTGCTTATAGAACTGGGGGGATTGAGCCAGATAGACCTGTTTGCCGAAATAGTCCATTTTGAACACATTAGCGCCTCCTTCAGCACCCTCAGAGACAATCTTGGGTGTGAAGATTTGTGTGAAGTTCTGCTCGGTGAGGTAATCCGCAAAAGCCTTGGCGATAGTAGATTGTACTTTAAGGATAGCCATATCGCGCGGGTTGCGGAGAGTGACCTGTCGGTTATCGAACTTGAAGCGCAGGAGGGTCTCCTCGTCCCCGAACTTAAGGGCGTTCATGTCGACTACCTCAGTTGTTGACGGACGTGAGAGAATGGTGATTGTTTCAACGGCAATCTCGATAGTGTTATAGTAGACGGCTTTGTCCTTAATCTTAGCGTCCTGTACGGTGCCGGTAACGGTAACGGCGCATTCGCGGCTGATATTCGCTAAGAGGTTGGGGTCAGACACTACGCACTGGAGCAAGCCTTGGGCTTTTCGCAAGATGAGGAACCCTCCCCACTTGGTGACGCGTACATTATGAACCATACCGGAGACCTCTACGAAGTCTCCGGCTTTGGCGTTATTCAAATTAGTCATAATTCCAAAATTCAAGATGCAAGATGCAAAATGCAAGATGCAGGATGCAAGATTATTATTCTGCTACGGGAGTTTCTGCTTTGGGTTCTGCTACGGGTTCTTCTGCTGCGGGAGCTTCCTCGGCTTTAGCGGCTTTCTTAGCGCCGGCACGACGAGTAGATTTCTTAGCAGGTTTCTTCGTGTCCTTCAGCATATTCTCGTTGTAGTCCACCAGTTCGATGATAGCCATTTCGGCTGCGTCACCGAGACGGAAGCCGGTCCTAAGGATACGGCAGTACCCCCCCGGGCGGTTAGCAATCTTCTCAGCTACGTTTTGGAATAATTCGGTTACGACTTCTTTCTGGCGGAGTTCAGAGAAGACGATACGGCGATTGGCGGTAGTATCTTCCTTGGCCCGCGTAAGGATAGGCTCTACATAAATGCGGAGGGCTTTAGCTTTCGCCAGCGTAGTAGCCACCCGTTTGTGCATAATGAGGGAGCATGCCATATTGGAGAGCATCGCTGAGCGGTGTGCAGCCTTGCGGCTCAAGTGATTAAATTTCTTATTATGTCTCATTGTTTTTTAGTGTTAAAGTTGTTCGTTTAAGCGATAGCGTGCGATGTCCATACCGAATGAGAGTCCGTTTCGCTCCAGCAGTTCATCGAGTTCCGTAAGGGACTTCTTACCGAAGTTCCGGAACTTGAGTAAGTCTTGTCGGTGGTAGCGTACGAGTTCGCCGAGTGTCTCCACTTCAGCTGCTTTAAGGCAGTTAAGTGCGCGTACGGAGAGGTCCATATCCACGAGTTTCTGGTTGAGGAGTTGGTGCATGTGCAGGATCTCTTCGTCAACAGATTTCGTGTTGCTTTGTGTCTCTTCCTCAAGAACGATGCGTTCATCGGAGAAGAGCATGAAGTGGTAGATAAGGATCTTAGCGGCTTCGGTGAGTGCATCTTGTGGTGCAATCGACCCGTCGGTCTCAATATCGAGAGTCAGTTTCTCGTAGTCCGTACGTTGCTCGACACGATAGGAGTCGATAGCAAAGCGTACGTTACGAACAGGAGTGTAGATAGCATCGATGTTGAGGGTGCCGATAGCATCGTTCACATGATGGCTCTCTTCTCCGGGCACATATCCGCGACCTTTATTGATAGAGATCTCCATATCGAAAGACGCTGTTTCATCCAGTTCGGCGATGAGCAGGTCGGGATTGAGGACCTCGAAGTTATTGAGGAGTGCGTTGAACTCGCCTGCGAGCAGTTCGGTTTTCCCCGCGACATGCAAGCGGATGGTCTCAGCCTCGGCGTCAATACCTTCTTTGCGGATTAATCGTACCTGTTTGAGGTTGAGAATCATGTTGGTTACGTCTGTGATGACGCCCGGGATGGTACCAAATTGGTGTGCGACGCCGGAAAGCTTGATCTTATGGATAGCATAGCCTTCGAGGGAGTTGAGCAGTACGCGCCTAAGGGCGTTACCAACTGTGATTCCATAACCGGGTTCGAGGGGACGAAATTCGAAAGTACCTTTCGTCGCGCTCGATTCCAACATAATGACCTTGTCAGGTTTTACGAAATTTAAGATTGCCATAGATTATTTAGAGTATAATTCAACGATGAGTTGTTCCTTAATGTTCTCGGGTATTTCCTCGCGTGCGGGAACATTGAGATACTTGCCGGAGAGGGAAGCTTGGTCCCACTCGAGCCAAGGATATTTGGTATGGTTGAATCCTTCGAGCGAAGCAGCGATTACTTCGAGTGACTTCGATTTCTCGCGCACTGCTACTACTTGTCCGGGTTTAACCTCGTAGGATGGGATATTGACTACCTTCCCGTCCACGGTGATGTGTCGGTGGCTAACGAGTTGCCGAGCCGCTGCTCTTGTAGGAGCGATGCCGAGACGATAGACGAGGTTATCGAGCCGAGACTCAAGGAGTTGAATAAGGATTTCACCGGTAATACCTTTCTTACGTGATGCTTTCGCGAAAAGCAGCCGGAACTGACGCTCCAGGACGCCGTAGGTATATTTAGCTTTTTGTTTTTCAGCGAGCTGAGTACCATACTCAGAGTTTTTCTTACGACGGTTTACGCCGTGTTGTCCGGGTGCGTAATTACGCCTTTCGAGGGCTTTATCCGGACCGAAAATAGGTTCACCAAAGCGGCGTGCGATACGCGACTTAGGACCAGTATATCTTGCCATGTTGTGTTAAAAATTTTAATGGTTAATGAATCTGATTATACTCTACGACGTTTAGGAGGACGGCAGCCGTTGTGGGGCATAGGAGTAACGTCAACGATTTCGGTTACTTCGATACCTGCGGCGACGCAAGCACGGATAGCAGACTCACGTCCTTGTCCGGGTCCTTTAACATACGCTTTCACCTTACGGAGTCCGAGG